>Ga0185307_1000047_pt1 | contig 85490 bp, 82 predicted proteins | sample LHCtaG_FD_128010 | JGI IMG/M metagenome (GOLD analysis project Ga0185307, IMG submission 128010) | Hot spring microbial communities from Little Hot Creek, USA to study Microbial Dark Matter (Phase II) - LHC4sed_matched (SPADES... | ecosystem: Environmental > Aquatic > Thermal springs > Hot... | reverse complement strand
CAAATTCCTGAAATTAGTGGTGTTCATGGAATGAATAAAGAGGAACTTATATCAGTTTTAAAGAAAATCTATGGAATTAAAGAGGAGCCTAAAAAAGTTGGAGAATCAATGAGAGAACTCAAGGCTAAAGTAAAAAAATTTAAAGCCCTTGCTGAAGAAGCGAAAAAAAATAAAGATTGGATAAAATATGAAAGATATAGAAAATTGGCAAGTAGATTTAAAAAACGTACCAGAAAATTAGCCAAAGTTACTTCCTAAAATTTATGGAAGATGTTCTTTTTCAAACAGATATCAAAGAAGTCTCCCTTTTAAAAAGAGGGAAAGTAAGAGATATCTACGATCTTGGAGATAGACTTCTTATTGTTGCTACAGACAGAATCTCTGCTTTTGATGTGGTTTTACCTACCCCTATTCCTGATAAAGGGAAAATACTTACTCTTATGACCCTTTTCTGGCTTGACTTTCTTAAAGATATTGTAGAAAATCATCTTATCACAGCTTATATAGAAGAATATCCTCAAATCCTTAAGCCTTACAAAGAAATTCTTTACCAAAGAAGTATGATTGTTAAGAAAGCTAAAGTTATTCCTGTTGAATGCATTGTAAGAGGTTATATAACAGGTTCTGCGATGAGGGATTATCAAAAAACCGGTAAAGTTTGTGGAATAAAACTACCTGAAGGCTTAAAAGAGGCTGATAAACTTTCAGAACCCATTTTTACCCCTTCAACTAAAGCTAAAGAAGGACACGACATTAATATTACTTTAGAGGAGCTTATAAATATTGTAGGAAAAGAAGTTGCAGAAACTTTAAAAGAAATTTCTTTAAAACTTTACCTTAAGGCTTCAAATTATGCTGAATCAAAAGGTATAATCATTGCAGATACAAAGTTTGAGTTTGGATTTTATGAGGGAAAAATAATTTTAATTGATGAAGTCTTAACTCCAGATTCTTCGCGTTTTTGGCCAAAAGATGAATATGAACCCGGAAAGCCTCAAAAAAGCTATGACAAACAATTCTTAAGGGATTGGCTAAAATCTATTTCTTGGAAAGAAAATGCTCCTCCAACTATTCCACCTGAAATTGTAGAAAAAACAAGAGCTAAATACTTTGAAGCTTTATATAGACTTACGGGAAAAACCTTGTAAAAGTGCCTTTAAAGTATACTATAGTTTCCATTGAAAATATAGATCTTCAAGATAGGACTTATCTTTTTTCTTATCCAAAAAGGGGAGAATTTTTAAAAAATAGCATAAAATCTGTAGGTCTTCTTCAACCACCTATCCTTTTTTTAGAAAAAGGTTATCCAAAATTTAAAATTGTTTGTGGAGAAGGAAGAATAATTGCTTGTAAAGAACTTGGAATTCAAGAAATACCAGCTTTTATTGGGGAGAATTATTCATCAAAAGAGCTTTTTCTTTTGTCTCTTGAGAGTAATCTTTTTAGAACATTAAACATAGTTGAAAAAGCAGAAGTTGTAGGGAAGGCTTTAAATTTCTTTTCTATAGAGGAGGTAATAAATCTTCTTCCTAAACTTAGTTTAAATCCTTCTTATTACTGGATAGAATATTTACAAGCAATTTATAGCCTTGAAGATCCTATTAAAACACTTATTGTAGAAGAAAGGCTAAATCCTAAGGTTGCAGTAGAGCTTGCTGATTTATCTTCAAAAGAAAAAGAAGAATATTTAGAGTTTCTTAAAAAGTTAAACTTAAGCTTTAGCGAACAAAAAGAAGTTTTAGAAAAACTTTTAGATTATAAAAAAAGAAAAGACCTCCCTTCTCTTTTACCAGAAAAATTAAAAGAAGCTCTCAAAGAAGAAGATTTTAACAAAAGAAAAATAGAATTTTTTAGAATTTTAAAAGAACTCTATTATTCCTTTTATTTTCATAAATGGAAAAAGGTATCTTCCTTAATTGAAAAATTTCGAAAAAAAGATATTTATCTTAGCTTTTCACCTTATTTTGAAAAAAAGGAAATAGAAATTCAATTCAAAAATATTTCTTTTGAAGACTTTCAAAAGAAATTAGAATTTATAGAAAAAAACAAAGAAGAAATCAAAAAAATTTGGGAAGATCTTTAATTTTTCTCTTTTTCCATTTTATACCATATATTTAGAAATAGCTCATTAAAAACTTTACCTGGATTTTTAAATTCTTTTTTTATAGCAAGATCAGCTTTAAAAAGTTCCTCAAATATAAAATTAAAATCTTTTATCTTTTCTGAGTGAATTTTTATATTAAATAAGGCGTAAGGATGAGTTTCTGCAATTATTTTAGGTATCTCTTCTAAGGGATTATCTTTTAATTCCTGAAATCTTTTATTAAAATTGGGATATCTCTTTTCTGAAGCAAGTTCTGGATATTTTTCCAAAAATTCTTTTAATATCTGCATCTTTTTAAAAAATTTATAAAAGTGCCCTAAAATTTTAGGAGGTTCTATTTTTCTGTCTAAAAGATTTAAGACTATTTTATAAGCCCTTTCAGGTCCATAATGAAAAAACCTATCTGTTAAATAAAATAATGCATCCTCTTCAGAGGGAGCTACAATTTCCCAAATGTCTTCTTCAGTTATTATTGATTTGTCTTCAGTGTAAAAAACTAATTTTTCAAGTTCATTTTTAAAATAATGATAATCCTTTCCTACTAAGGAAAGAAATAGGCTTGCTGTGCTTTTGTCCATACTTTTTCCATGTTTTTTTAAAGTCATTATAAGCTCTGATTCTAAAAGATCCTCCTCTCTTTTAGTTGAAAAAGGTATAACAGCTCCATTTTCAAGGGCATATTGATATAAAGGACGATTCTCATTAAAATTTTCACTAATTAAAAACCAACTAAATAAATCCTTTCTTTCATTAAGGTTTTTGATTATCTCTTTTTCTTTTTCATAGGTAATATTTTCTGCTCCTAAGATAAGATAAACTTTTCTTATTCCAAATAAACTTTCTTGATACCCTCTTGTTTCAAGAAAGATTTGTTTTTCTTCTTTATCTTTAAGATTATAAACTTCTAAAAGAGAATTTTTTTCTCTTAGAACCTCATAGATTTCTTTAGCTTTTTCTCTACAAATATTTTCGGGTCCTATTAAAAGATAAACAGGAGCTATGCGATTTTTTTTAGCAAGATCAATCAATTTAATTACCTGAATAGGAGTAAAAATAGGCATAATTTTTACTTAGCTATAAATTCTAATATTTGATCTTTTTTTATTGTTCTTATAAGATTTGTGGAGCCAATTTTACCTACGGGATAACCCATAGTTAAAACTAAGGTATCATCCTCATTAATTAATTTTTCCTGGTAAGCTTTTTTAATAAACTCTTTTACCATATTTTCTTGTTCTTCTTTTTCTGATAGAACCATATAAGGATAAATTCCCCAAATTATTTTTAACTTTCTTAAAATTTCTTCATTATGCACATTTACTATAATAAGAGGCTTTGGTCTAAATTTAGCTACTCTTTTAGCTGAACTTCCAGATTTGGTAAAAACAACTATAGCTTTAGCACCTATTTCTTCAGCTAAAATACAACTACTATGAGCTATAGCAAAATCTGGAGAAACAGGCTTTATTTTTTCTAATTTTTCCTCATAAAATTTTTCTGCTTCCTCAATAACTCTTACCATAGTTTTTACAGCTTCAACAGGGTAATTTCCTACAGCGGTTTCATCAGAAAGCATAAGAGCATCTACTCCTTCAAAAACAGCATTTGCTATATCTGAAACATCAGCTCTTGTGGGCATAGTAGAATTTATCATAGAAGTTAACATTTGAGTAGCAATTACTACAGGAATACCATACTCTCTTGCTTTTTTTATAAGAACTCTTTGAATAACCGGAATTTTTTCTATAGGAATTTCTACTCCTAAATCTCCTCTGGCAATAATTAAACCATCAGAAACTTCTATTATTTCATCTATATTATCTAAAGCTTTTTGAGTTTCAATTTTAGCAAAAATAGGTATATCTTTACCAAATTTTTGAGCAATTTTTCTTGCTTCTAAAATATCCTTTTTATTTCTTACAAAAGAAAGGGCAACAAAATCAACTTCTTTTTTTAAACCAAATTCCAAGTCTTTCTTATCTTTTTCTGTTAAAGCTTTTATTGAAATTTCTGCACCAGGAAAATTAAGACCTTTTTTTGAAGAAATAACTCCTCCTTGAATAACTTCTGTTACTACTTTTTCAGATCTTTTTTCTATCACTCTAACCTTTATAAGTCCATCTGCTATAAAAATTAAATCCTCCTTTTTTACTTCTTTTAAAATTTCAGGATGATCTATATACACTTTACCAACTTTGTTTTTCTTCTCACAAAAAATAGGTTCTTTATAAATTTCCAAAATTTCTCCTTGATGTAAAGTAAAGGGGTTCTTTACCTCACCTATTCTTATTTTTGGTCCAGAAAGATCTTGTAAAATTGCAACTGTCTTTTTTAGCTCTAAAGAAACTTTTTTAATTCTTTCTATATTTTCTTTATGGTAATCTATATCTCCATGAGAAAAATTAAGCCTAAAAACATCAACCCCTACTTCTATAAGGGCTTTAATAGTTTGATAATCTCTTGATGCTGGACCGAGAGTGGTGATTATTTTTGTCTTTCTCATTTGTTTTTTTAATATAATTCATTTTCAAAAATAAACCAATAAATATAATTATAAACAAATAAAAATTTTAAATATCTGTATTTATCTAAAATTGTTTAAAATTGTCTTGAATTTATAAAAAAAAGATTTAATTTTTAAAAAGCCGTATAAAGGAGAAAATAAAATGGAAAAATGGGATAAAATTGAAAAAATAGAAAAAGAAGAAAGTATTCATGGTATAGGAGAACCTGATTTAAAATCTATTTATACTGGAAGCCAAGCTATCAAAAAAGCACCTAAGTTATATGGTGTTCAAACTGGTATAGCTGGACTTGATGATTTATTTTTTATAGTAATTTCTGAAAACGGGAAATTGGTAAAGAAAAATCTTGGTGGAATTCCGGCTTATTCAGTTTTTAATATTACGGGAATTTCTGATACGGGAAAATCTTTAATGGTTGAACAATTTGCTGTCAAACAGGCATCCTTAGGTGAAAAAGTAGCCTTTATAACAGTTGAAGCTCCTGCCAATTTTGTAGTAGCCTCTTTAAAATTAAGAGCAAATGCTATGGGATTAAGATTTGAAGATTTTGAGGATAATATAATTCTTATTGATGCAGCTTCCTCAACTCGACTAAGAGAAAACATCCCAGATCTTCTTGCTACCTTAGCTTATGTTATCCAAAACTATAAAGTTAATTTTACAATCATAGATTCTATTACAGGTCTTTTTGAAACAAAAGAAATGCTTGCCCGTGCTATTATAAGAAGGCTTTTTAATTTTATGAAAAAATGGTATCAAACAGCTTTTTTTGTTTCTCAAAAAAGAAGCGGTCATGAAGAGTTAACAGCTGAAGCAGCTGGTGGATATGCAGTTGGTCATATCGTTGATGGAACAATGGTTTTAGCAAAAGAGCTTATTGATTCCTCTTTTAAAGCAAAACTTTATAAGAAAGAAATAGGCGAAATAGTTAGACTTTTCAGAATTGACGGATGTAGAATGTGTGGACATGATACTAAAACTCACTTTTTAGAAATAACAGAAGAAGGTCTAGTAATAATTAAGGAACCCATTTCTAAAATTTAAATAAGGAGGTAATAAAAATTGGTTATACAGATTGGAAGTCCCGTTGTTTCTGATGCAGAAATAGAACATTTAGTAAACCGTGTATTTTTTAAAGCTATAGAACTTTTAGGGGGTCTTAATAAACTTGCTGAATTTAGAACATTAACTTGGCTTCCTTCCTTAGCAAGAGCTGTTTTTGTAGTTGTTTTAAAAGAAGAATTTGTAAAAACAGATGAAGAAATCGCTTCCAAAGTTGGTTTAACTAAAAATACAGTAAGAAATATTTTGAGAGCTGATCCAGAACTTGCTATTCAAAAAATAAAGGCTTTAGAAGAATTAGTAAGTGATGAAACAAGAGAGCTTAAAGTTCATACTGCAGGTGGTATTGCAAAACTTGCCTATAAAGAAATTAGAGAAGGGCATGATGCTCAAACCTTTTTCTATTATTCCTCTACTTTAGCAGAAGATTTATTAAAAGGTCTTGATATACCTTGGGCTTATTTAGTTTTAAGAAAGACAAAAGGAATAAAATATCCTATAGTCTCTCCAGAAGAACTTAAAGAAAAACTTGATGGATTAACTATTAAAGGGATCTCTGCAGAAGAAATAATAAAGAGTATACAATATCCTATAAAAACTCCTGCTGTGCTTATTCATGAAATAAAAGAATATTTAAAACTAAAAGAATTATAAATCCTTTCACTTCCGAAGTGGTAGATTTTTATTTTTAATTTTGTTGTTTGTGGTATAATAAGGTAACTTTTTATGTTTTTTTATGTAAATGTTTATTAAAAGATTAGAGATTTATGGTTTTAAGTCTTTTCCTCACAAAGTTTCTATACCCTTTTCTCCAAGAATAACAGCTATTGTTGGACCAAATGGGGTTGGAAAAAGTAACATACTTGATGCTATACGCTGGGTTCTTGGGGAGCAAAGTCCTAAAAAATTAAGAATAAAAGAGCTTTCTGACCTTATATTTTCAGGAAATAGCGATAGAAAAATTGATTTTGCAGAAGTAAAACTTTTTTTAAACCACGAACCTCCCATTTGGGAAATATATAAAGATTTTCCAGAAATATTAATTACCAGAAGATTTTATAGAGATGGAGAAAGCGAATACTTTATTAATCAAAAACCTTGCAGACTTAAGGATATACAATTTCTCTTTCTTGATTTAGGAGTAAATCCTCAAAGTTACGGAATCATTGAACAAGGAGAAGTAAGCAAATTTATTGAACTTTCCCCTAAAGAAAGAAGGATATTTTTGGAAGACCTTGCAGGGGTCTCAAGATTAAAAATTACCGAAGAAAATACCCTTAAAAATCTTCAAAAGGCTGAAGAAAATTTATTAAGACTTAAAGACATAATTAATGAAGTTAAAGGACAGTATGAAATCTTAAAAAAACAGGCAGAAGAGGCAAGAAAATATATAAGCTTAAAAGAAAAACTTCAAAAGCTTTTGATTCAAAAAAATTTGTACCTATTAGAATTAAACCAAAAAGAAAAAGAAAAGTTAGAGAAAAGAAAAGAGGAACTTTCAAATAAAAAACAGATACTTGAAAAAGAAATAGAAAATATAGAAAAAGAAGAACAAACAATTTATCAAGAAATTCTTATTTTAGAAAGAAAAATAAAAGATCTCAAAAGGGATCTTCAATCTAAGGAAAATTATCAAAAAGAACATAAAGAAAACTTAGAAAATTTAATTAAACAGGAAAATGAATTAATTCATAAATTGGAAAAAATAAAAATAAAAAAAGAAAATGAAGAGGAAAAATTAAATAGTTTCAATAAGGAGCTTCTTTCTATTGAAATTAGTTTAAAAAATTTAAAAGGAAAAGAGGAAAGCTTTAATGAAAATTTAAAAAATCTGAAAAGAGAAAAAGAGGAAATTTCCAAAATATTTGAAGAAAAATTTAAAAATTTTCAGAATTTCGAAAAAGAATATCTTTTAATGAAAAAAGAAGAAGAAAATCTTAGAGAAAAAGGAAAATTTCTTGAAAAGGAAGTTTTTCAATTAGAAAAAGAGAAAAAAATAAATGAAAAAATTTTAGAAGAACTTTTTATAAATTTAAAAACTTTGGAAGAAGAAAAAAAGACTTTAGATTCTCTATTTAAAGAAAAAGAGAAAAATTTGGAAGATTTAATTAATTTTAAAGAAAAAATCGTTAAAGAAAGTAAAGAATTATATAAAGAGCTTGAAAATTTTAATGATAAAAAACAAAAACTTTTAATTGAGATACAATCTTTAAAAGATAGATTAAGTCTAATAGAAAAAATACTCTCTAAAAGTTTACCTTCAGTTTCAAAAAATCTAAATTTACCCTCTTTGGAAAACTATCTTAACTTAAATGCTGAAGACATATCTTTACTTGAATTAATATTTAAGGAAAATTTGGATGCCTTTGTCATAAATGAACTTAATTTAATAAAAAATTTCATCTCACAAGACCTTAAAGAGAATATTGTTTTCCTTTGGGGAGAACCTGAAATTATCAAATCTTTTTCTATAGAAAAATATAACTCTTTTTCAGATAAAATTTTAGAAAGTTATAAAAAACATCCCAGATTTATTTATTTTATAAAAGAAAAAATTTTGTTAACTCCCTATGGATTTATTTGCTTTATAAGAAAGGAAGAAAAAGGTATTTTCAGTTTAAGAAGAGAAAAATTAGATCTTTTAAATAAGGTTGAAGCTTTAGAAAAGGGTTTAAAAAATATTCTTGAAAAGGAAAAAGAATTAAAGTCAAAAACAGAAGAATTAGAAAAGGAACTTAAAAGAGTTGAGAAAGATATTAAAAACGTTAATTACGGGCTTGAAAATTTAAAATCCCAAAAGGAAAAGATAGAAATATCTTATATAAAATGGGAAACAGAAAAAAAGGTTTTAGAAGAAAAAATAAATTATATGGAAAATAAATTAAAAAGTTTAAAAGAAGAAAAAGAAAATCTTAATAAAAAACTAAGTGATATAAATGAATTGATTAATAAAAGAGAAAAAGAATATGAAGTAATTAAAAATGAAAAACTTAATTTAAAAGATAATTTAGAAGAATTAGGTCAAAAAATTAATTTTTTTGAACAGGAAATAATAAAAATAAAAACTGAAGAAGAAAATTTAAGAAAAAGAAAAGATTATATTCAGGAAGAAATAAAAAAAATAAAAGCTTTCTTGAAACAATATGAATTTGATAAAGAAACTTTATTAAAAGAAATCGATTATTTAAGAGATAAAATAAAAGAGTTTAATAAAAGGATTAAAAATTTAAGCTCTGAAATTTCTGATCTTACTAAAGTTCTTGAAGATCTTTCAACAAAAAAGGAGGAAGAGGAAAGAAAATTAAAAATTTTAGAAAATAAAAAGAGAAAAATAGAAAGGGAACTTAAAGAATTAAATACTGAGGAACACAATTTAGAATTAAATTTATTAGAGAAAAAATTGTTTTTAGATTCTATTCAAAGGGATTTAAAAGAAATTGGTTTTGAAAAAGAAATAGAAATAGAATTTATTAAAGAAAACAAAGAGATTTTTGACCTTAAGGAAATGGAAGAAGAAATTGAGAAAACAAAAAATTTATTAAATGAATTTAAAGAGGTTAATTTAGCAAGTTTGAAGGAATTTGAATTTGTATCTCAAAGATATGAAAAATTAATGAGCCAAAAAGAGGATTCAGAGGTAAGTATAAGAGAATTTAAAAAAATTTTAGAAAATATCAAAGAAATATCAAGAGAAAGGATTTTAAAAACCTTGAAAGAGGTGAATAAAAAATTAGAAGAGATTTTTCCTCTTGTTTTCAAAAATGGAAAGGTTGAACTTTTACTTTCAGGAGACGATCCTTTAAGCTCCGGGCTTGAGCTAAAAATAAGTATTCCTCACAAAGGTTTAAAACACATAAATATGCTTTCTGGAGGAGAAAAAGCTCTTTGTGCTTTAGTTATCTTAATTTCTTTTTATTTAGTTAAACCTGGGCCCTTCTGTATATTAGATGAAGTAGATGCCTTTTTAGATGAAAAAAATTCTTTAAAGTTTATTAAACTTCTTGATTTGATAAAAAAGTCTTCCCAAATAATTTTAATTACCCATAATCCACATATTATGAAAGAAGTGGATACCCTTCTTGGTGTAACTATGGAAGAAAAGGGAATTTCAAAAATATTTATTATTAAAAAAGAAAACTTTTTTAACGAGGATATAGCTTACTAAGATTAGAAAGAGCAATTTCTGAAATAAGAGAAGCTAAAGCTTCTCTATTTGGCATATCTATTTCTATAAACATCACCCCAAATTCTGTATGATACTTTTCATTTTTTATCCATCTTATTTCAGCCTTACCTTTGATGGCTGATTTCCATTTTATTAATACATTTATAATATCTCCTTTATTTAAATTGACTTGAGAATCTGTTTTTATCCTTAACCCTTCTCCACTTATATCTATAATCTCTACGGGAAAGATAACACCTTTTTCGGTTGCTACCCTTCCTTCTAAAGAAGTTCTATAACGGGAGTAATAGCGTTTATCTGCATCCATTTTATACCCTCTTTTTTATTTTAACTCAGAAAGATAATGAATTATTTTTTCAAGCCTTTCTTTTAAATCATTATAACTAATTTTTTCTTTTTCAACAATTTCTCTCGGAGCTTTCTCCAAAAACTCTTTATTTTCCAATTTTTTTTCAATTTGAGCTATTTTTTTCTCTATTTTTTCTTTCTCCTTTTCCAGTCTTTTTATTTCCTTTTCTATATCAATCAATCCTTCAAGATTTATAAATATTTCACCTTCTGGTAAAACTAAAGAAACTTCACCTTTTTTCTTTTCATAATTATTTCTTAATTCTATATCTGAAATCTTTGCTAAAAATTTAATCGGCTCTTTTTGATTTTTAATAAAATCTAAAATTTCTTTATTAAAACTCCTAAAAGTAACACTTAAATCAGTCTTTAAAGTTAAATTATATTCAGCTTTAATACTTCTTATTCCTACAATAAGTTCTTGCAAAACTTTAACCCATTTCTCAGCCTCTTCGTTAATAAGTTTTTCTTCAAATAAAGGATATTTAGCTATAATAATATGCTCAGTTTCTCTTTCAGGAAGATACTGCCATATCTCTTCTGTGATAAAGGGTATAAAAGGATGTAACAATTTTAACGAATTTTTTAGAACTTCTAAAAGGACTCTTTGAGTACTTTTTCTATAATTGGGATCCTTTAAATAAATTTTAGAAATTTCTAAATACCAATCGCAGAATTTATCCCAGAAAAAGTGATAAACTTGCATAGCTGCTTGATCAAATTCAAATTCCTCAAGTTTTTCTCTGGTTATTTTTATAGTTTTTTGAAGTTCAGAAAAAATCCATTTAGAAAATAAAGGAAGTTCATTAGAATTAAGCTCTTCTCTATCAGGGGTATAATTTTTTAGGTTCATTAAAACAAATCTGGCAGCATTCCAGATTTTATTAATAAAATGTCTAAATCCTTCAATACGAGCTTCAGAAAGTTTGATATCTCTTCCCTGGGCAGCTAGAGCAACTAAAGTAAATCTCAAAGCATCAGTTCCATATTTTTCTATCATCTCTAAAGGATCTATTACATTTCCTCTGCTTTTGCTCATTTTTTGACCTTTTTCATCTCTTACCAACGCATGGATATATACATTTTTAAAAGGTATTTGACCCGTAAAATGAATTCCCATCATTATCATTCTTGCAACCCAGAAAAAGATAATGTCAAAACTTGTTACCAAAACTGAGGTGGGATAAAAAGTTTTTAAAGCTTCCGTTTTTTCAGGCCAACCGAGAGTAGAAAAAGGCCAAAGAGCTGAAGAAAACCAAGTATCAAGCACATCCTCATCTCTTTTTAATTCTTTAGACCCACAGAAAGGACATATTTCTACATTTTCTTCTCTACTTACTATAGTCTCTCCACAAGAGCTACAATACCAGACAGGTATTCTATGACCCCACCATATTTGTCTTGAAATACACCAATCTCTTATATTTCTCATCCAGTCAAAATAAAGATTAATCCAGTTTTCAGGAATAAATTTAATAAATCCATATTCTACTGCTGAGATAGCTGGCTGTGCAAGAGGTTTAGTAGATACAAACCACTGTTTTGAAAGCAAAGGTTCAATTACAGTGTTACATCTATAACAATGACCTAAGACAAGTTGATAATCCTCTTCCCTTTCCAAAAGTCCTTCTTTTTTTAAATCTTCTATTACCTTTTTTCTTGCTTCAAATCTATCAAGTCTTGCGTATTTTCCTGCTTCTTCTGTCATTTTTCCTTTTTCATCAATTACTTTCACAAAAGGTAGTCCATGTTTTTTTGCAATTTCAAAGTCTGCAAAATCATGAGCTGGCGTAACTTTAACAGCTCCTGTTCCAAATTCAGGATCAACAATTTTATCTGCAATAAGAGGAATAATTCTTCCTATTAAAGGAAGTTTTATGTTTTTTCCTATTAAAGCTTTATATCTTTTATCTTCAGGATGCACAGCTACTGCTGTGTCTCCAAGCATAGTTTCGGGTCTTGTAGTGGCAACTATAATATAGTTACTACCATCTTCTAAGGGATATCTTATATACCAAAGTTTTCCTGCTATACTTTCAAATTCTACTTCTAAATCTGCAAGAGCTGTTTCACATCTGGGACACCAGTTAATAATATAGTCCCCTTTATAAATCAAACCTTCTTCCCAGAGCCTAACAAATACTTCTCTAACTGCATAAGAAAGTCCTTCATCCATAGTAAATCTTTCGTAGGACCAGCTACAACTCGCGCCTAATTTTTTAAGCTGAGAAATGATTTTATCTCCATACATTGCTTTCCATTCCCAAACCCTTTCTAAAAAAGAGCTTCTTCCCAAATCATATCTTGTAAGTCCTTCTTTGGCTATTTCTTTTTCAACTACATTTTGAGTTGCTATTCCTGCATGATCTGTTCCAGGAACCCACAGTACATCATATCCATCCATCCTTTTATACCTAACCAACACATCTTGAAGGGTGTTATTTAACGCATGCCCTATATGCAAAGCCCCTGTAATATTGGGAGGGGGAATTACTATAGAAAATTTGGGTTTATTTTTATCATAGGTTGGCTCAAAATAACCTCTTTTTTCCCAAATTTTATACCATTTTTCTTCAACCCTTTTAGGATCGTAACTTTTTTCTAAAATTTCAGCTTCCAAAACTAATCCCCTCCTTTAGCTAAAATTTGAGTTCCCAGTCCTTCATCAGTAAAGAGCTCTATAATTAAACTATGTGCTATTCTACCATCTATAATATGAACTTTCTTTACTCCTGATAAAATTGCTTTTCTTGCACTTTTTAATTTAGGAATCATTCCTCCTTTAACTGTCTCTTTTTCTATAAGCTCATTTATATCTTCTACATAGAGTGTAGAAATTAAGTCTCCTTTTTCATCTTTAACCCCTTCTATATCTGAAAGGTAAATCAATTTTTCTGCACGCAAAGCTCCTGCTAAAGCCCCTGCAACAAGATCTGCGTTTATATTATAAGCTTCTCCATCAGGTCCTATTCCTACAGGAGCTATTACAGGAATAAAATCATTTTCAATAAGGGTATATAAAACCTCAGGATTGATTTCTTTAACCTTCCCTACCCTTCCTATATCTATAATCTCTGGTGGTTTATCTTCTCCAGTATATTTATAAAAAGTCATTTTTTCTGCTAATATGAGGTTGCCGTCTCTTCCTGAAAGACCAACAGCTTTTCCTCCGGCTTTATTAATAAAACTCACTATTCTTTTGTTTACTGTTCCCACAAGGACCATCTCAACAACATCCATAGTTTCTTCATCTGTAACTCTCTGTCCTTCAATAAAAACAGGCTTTAATCCCATTTTTTCCATAACCTTATTTATTTGAGGACCTCCTCCATGAACAATAACTGGGCGAATTCCTACATACTTCATCAATACTATATCTTGAGCAAAGGCAGACTTAAGGGCTTCATCTACCATAGCATGTCCACCATATTTAATAACCATAATTTTTTTATAAAAATTTCTGAAATAAGGAAGAGCTGAAATTAATATTTGGGCTTTTTCATGAATTTTAGCATCCATAAAAAATAACCGACTAATCCCTTTATTAAATCTTCTCTCTTACTTTATATATTACCATATAAGGAAAGTCATCAAAAACTAATTCAAAATATTTGGGATCATATTTTCTTAAGATAAACATTTGGTTAAAAAGAGTTTTAAAAACATCAGCATCTAATATAAAAACCTGTCCTTCTTTTTTTTCCTTTACAACTTCAATTATATATCCCCTTTCAAAAAACTTTTTTTGAAAAAACTTTTCCGGAGTTTTAAAATAAAAATAACTGATAGTAGCTACTCCTTTAGAATCCGTTATTATGCCGCTATTTAAATCTATAGAAAGCCTTCCATTTTCACAATCAATAAAATTTTCAGTTAAAATTTTGCACTGAAATGGAGTTATAATTCTTCCAAATTTCCCTTCTTTAGTGTCGAAATTATAGCTTCCAAAATAATGAATCCAAGCAAATTTACCAAATAGATCCAAAGTAAATACCCAATAAACTGGAGTTTTTATTTCTCTTACATAATTTCCTTCTTTTATTTTTTCTACTAATTCTTTTGCAGAAATTCCTTCTTTTAATTTTTCTGCAATACCTGTTAATCCAAAGTTACTTATAAAAGAAGTAATAAACCAAGCTTCTTTTGGATCTGAAGTGGTAAAGCTTCTTGCTATAAAATAGGTTTTAGGACTACTCTGAGATCCACCATCGTGAAAAGTTGTTCTTCTTGAATAAAGCTGAAAGGCATAACCATAATCCCACCATGTCCAAATAGCACTATTCTCAGGTGTATGAATTTTAATATAATCCATATCTCTAACCAATGGAGAAAAAACCTTAGGATAGCTATTAAATCCTAAAACAGGCTTTTGAATCCATATAATTAAAATGAGAAAAAAAGTTCCTATAAGGTGAATAATTAATTTTTGCTTTTCTTTTTCTTTAAAAAGGTTTAAAAGAGGCATAATTTGATTAAAAAATAGATAAATCAAATATCCAATTCCTATTCCTATAAATGGTGCAAGATACATTACAAAACGAGCACCTGAAACAAAGGATAAAAGTCCTATTACAAAAAAAGGAAAAATAAAAAGCATGTTTCTTAAATTAAAAAGAAAGAAAAGAAGTGCTCCTATAAGCCCAGAAATTCCTAAAATATAGCTAAAAATAACACTTCCTATAACCTCTTTAAATTGTAATCTTTGTAATTCAGAAATAGACATAAAAACATTGGGAAAGTCTTTAAATAAAATTTCAGCAGAAGTAGGACTTTTAATATTAAAAACCAAAATTTTTACCTGTTTATAAAGGTGAAAGGGACCTATATATATGTACCAGAGCTGTGGAAGTATGAGTAAAACAATAAAAACAATATCTTCCTTAAGCCAATTTAATTTTTTCTCCCAAAAATATCTTAAAAGAAACATAAAAACCAAAATAAAGTTAAGATTAGGATGTGCGTACCACAATTGATATAACACTAAGGTTATAGAACTTATTAAGATCCATATATACTTTTTTAGTTTTTCTTGAACTTTAAAAAATTTATAAAAGGTATAAGCAATAAAAATAGGAAAAGCTAAATTGAAAATGTCATGGTCAAGTCTCATAAGATTTGTTCTTGAAAGATACATAGGAGCTGAAATAGCTATTAGTCCTCCTATTAATCCTGCATATGAATAACCAAGATCATTAAGATAAAAAAACATAGGGATAGCAACGGTGACAGCTAAAATAGGTATTAAATACCAAGTAAGTTTTTCAAGTGAAATATTAAACCACTTAGAGAAATATGCCCAGATTATACTTAATAAATGACCTGAAATTGAATATTCTGAATAAAATTTGGTTTTCTCATCAAGTTTCGCTCCAGACGAATTATCTGGAAAAAATCTGTAATTATCAATAGAACCTGGCTTAAATTTCCCTTCTTTTACATCTAAAGCAAGTCTTGAAAAATAATATGAATCATATTCGCTATAAATAGGTAAGTCTTTATAAAAAAATAATTCTTTTTTCTCCTCCCAAAATTTTACATCATAAAATCTTATGTAAACACCAAAGAAAATCACTAATAAAAGAAGTAAGTATAAGTATAAATACTCAATTTTTTTCATCTTTTCTATTCTCAATTTTAATTTAAATTTAGGAAGATTATATAAAATTATCTTAAAAAAACAAGTTTTTTAAAGTTTTTAAATACCTAAAAATGTTTGAAAACCTTACTGAAGAACAAAAGAAAATTATTTTTCAAGAAGGTGATTTAATAGTTATAGCTGGACCAGGAACAGGAAAAACTTATACCCTTGTAAATAAAATTAAATATCTTTTAGAAAACAATAATGCTCCTGAAAAGATTTTAGTTTTAACTTTTTCTCTAAAAACTTCTCAAGAATTAAAAACTCGCCTGAATAAAGAAAAACTTAATTTTATAAAGGTGGACACTTTTCATGGGCTTGCTTATGACCTTTGGAGAGATTATTTCGACAGAGAACCCTCTTTAATCCCAGAGAGAGAAAAAATTAAAATTTTAAAAAATCTTTTTCCCAAAATTAAAAATCCTTTAAAAGATGAGAAAAATAAAGAAATATATTTTAAATATCTTAAATCAAGAAATTTACTTGATTTTGAACTTTTACTTCATGAGGTCTCTAAAATCCCTTTGCCTGAATTTAAAGGCTATTATATTATAATTGATGAATTTCAAGATCTCTCACCAGATATACTAAAATTTCTTAAATCTTTTCAAAAGGCTAATTTTTTGCTTTTTGGTGATCCTAATCAATCCATTTATAGTTTTAAAGGAGTAAATTTAGAAAAAATTTACGATTTCTGGCATAATTTTAAACCCTCTATAAAGATACTTAATTTGACTTTGAGTTTTAGATGTCCTGAGAAAATTTTAAGATATGCTGAAGACTTTAAAAATGCACCTTGGAAGGTTCCACCTTACAAAAGTTTAAAAGAAAATGGAATTGTTCAAGGATTTCTATTCCCTAATACTTTTGATGAAGAAGATTACCTTGTTAATCTGGTTAAAAATCTATTAGGTGGTCTTCAATTAGAAAATCAGAAATATAGATCTATCTCTCCAAAAGATATTTTTATTCTTTCAAGAATAAAAAATGTTTTTTCCTCTTTAAAAAATAGATTTTTAAAAGAAGGAATTCCTATTAATGTTGTAGAAGAGGATGCATTAAATTGCTTTGAAAAAATTATTGAATTTTTAAATCTTTTTGAAAGAAGTGTATTTTCAATAGATAAACTTATTAAAAATAGTGACCCAGAAATAAGGAACTTTTTAGAAAACCTTTGGGCTTTAGCTTCTGAAGACAAAGAAAAATTTATAAGTTATCTTAAAGTTCTTGAACCCTCTGATTTTATAAATCCCTACAAAGAAGGGGTTAATTTCCTTTCTATTCATGCTTCCAAGGGATTAGAGGCAGAATATGTAATCTTAGTAGGGGTGGAAGAGGGATTAGTACCTTTAAAATTATTTGAGGATACTTTAGAAGATGAGGAAAAAAGACTTATTTATGTTTCTCTTACCAGAACAAAAAGTGGGTTTTTCTTTACCTCAGTAAAGGAAAGAAAAATTTTTAATTTTACTTTAAATAAAGGTCTTTCTTTTTATTTTAAAAATTTCCCTTTAAAAATTTTTTCTCCTAAACCTAAAAAGCCTAAGCAACCAGAACTTTTTTAATCTCTAAGATCGAATTTTTCTTTTTGAGCAAGTTGTCTCATTTTAGCAAGAGCCTTTTTTTCAATCTGTCTTATTCTTTCTCTTGAAACCTTAAACATATAACCAATTTCTTCTAAAGTATATCCTCCATATTCTCCTAAACCAAATCTCATACGAATTATTTTTTCCTCTCTCGGGGAAAGAGTAGCTAAGAATTTCTTTAATTTTTCAGATACATCCTTTTTCCTTGTTGTTTCATAAGGAGAGGGGCTCTTTTTATTTTCTATAAAATTCCCAAGGGTGCTGTCTTCATCTCCAATAGGGGTTTCTAAAGAAACAGGTTCTTTTGAGGTTTCAAAAATTACTAAAATTTTTTCATAGGGGACACCAGTTTTCTGAGCAAGTTCTTCAGGAGTTGGTTCTCTTCCCAATTTTTTAGAAAGTTCATAAAATACTTTAAATACATGATTTCTCAATTCCAAGAAATGTACAGGTAATCTTATAGTGCGAGTTTTATCCAGTATTGCTCTAGTAATAGATTGTCTTATCCACCAAGAAGCATAGGTGCTAAATTTGTTACCCTTTCTATAATCAAATCTATAAACTGCTCTCATAAGACCAAGATTTCCTTCTTGAATCAAGTCTGCTAAAGGTAGACCTTGTCTTATATATTTTTTAGCTATAGAAACTACTAACCTTAAATTGGCTTTTACCATTTCATCTTTTGCTTTCTCAATTTGAGCAATATATTTTTTAACTTCTTCACAAAAGTTTATAATACTCTTTTTATTTAAGTTTTTATATTTCTCCTCACAAGCTTGTATAGTATTTTCAAGATAATTTACATAACTTTTCTTAGGCTTTAAATTGGGATCTCTTTTTTTCCATTCTTTTATAGTTTCTTTAAGTTCTTTTATTTCTTTAAAAGGAGTTTTTGTATTTTCTATAAGTTTAATTATATTCTCAAAGCCTTCTCTTATTTGTCTTGATAATTCCTCCTCTTTTTCTGGTGTTAAAAGCTCATATTTCCCCATTTCTTTTAAATAAATAGACAATAACTCTTCACTACCTGGCTCAGAAACAGTTTCTTCCTCCTCAAGTTCCCCTTCTACAAGAATAGATAATTCTTTTATTTTATCTTGAACCTTTTTTTCTATTAATTCCTCTCTTTCATAGGGATCAAGCTCTTTTAATTCTATTCCGTAAGATTCAAGAAGATCAAAAATTTCTTCCATTTTGTCAGGATCATTATATTCCTCTGGTAACATCCTATTCAATAAATCATAAGTAAGTTGTCCGGATTTACCAAGTTCTACAATTTTTTCATGTAAATCTTTTGAAGCCATTTTCTTTTTTTCACCCCTCACCTTTTAATAACTTCTATGCTATAATATTAAATCGGTTTTTTTAAAATAGTTTATTAAAAAATAATCCATTTATATTATATATTCAATGATAAATAATTTACTTTTCAAATTCTCAAATTATATCTTAGCTCACCATCCTGAAGAATTTGGTTTAATACCTGATTATAATGGATTTTTTAAAATTAAAGAAATTTTTCAAGTTCTAATTTTTACTAAAAAATTTAAAAAAATAAAATTAGAAACTTTAAAATAATTATTTTCTTACTATTATAAAGATTTTTTCGAAATTTCAAAAAATTTTAATTTAGTTAAACCAAAACTTGTTTATTACCCACCTCCTCAAAAATTGAAAATTTACAAACAAAAAATTTTACTACATTTTAGACATTTGTCAAGCTAAATTATGGATTAAAATTTCTATAGAAGGGTTGTGGAAACCTGCATACTCTTTCATCCCTCTTTTTCTTGATAAAGAATTAGCAAAAATTGGGTAAAGGTAAAAGGCTGTATACTTTTAAAAACATTTCCTAAATTTTTTTCTGATATTAATATTTTTGTTTTTGGAGAAAAAATTTTTAGTAGCCAAAATAAATTATGAAGCACTAAAAGGCCCTCCAATTGATCAAAAATTTCTCAGAAAATATGGTTCCAAGCAAGAAATATCATCAAGACCATCCCTAATTATTCCTTTTAAGGCTTCAACTACTGAAATAGAAATTAAAAAGGATAAAAATAAAATTTCTTATAGAAAGATTAATCAGGGAAAGAAAAAAGAAAAACCTTGGAAAAAATACCAAAAAAGCTAAAAAGAAATTTTCCTTAGATTGAAAAATCTATTTACCAACTGTAGCCATATAAATTACACTTTCTCCATTGTCCAATTCTAAAAACTTATTCAATTCTTCATCAAAAAAAGCACCTACAGGACAAGCTTTTAATCCGAGAGCTTCACTTGCTAAAAGTACATTTTGGCAAATATGAGCTACATCCATAAAGATATATCTTAGCCCTCTGCTTCCATATTTTGATATAGTTCTACTTAATATTGCAGACCAAATAAAAACCGCACTTGCTCCACTTAAAAATGCTTGACCAAGAGCTAATTCACTTAATATCTTCCCCATATATCCCTTTTTTAAAAGAGCTAAAGAAAAATCCTTTATTTCTAAATGATATATCCCTGGCTCAATTTCAGAAGAAAAATTAATTGCTAAATAGGTTTCTATAGGATATAAAGCTCCTGCAGAAGGAGCAGTTCTTAAAAGATAGGGTCCAGCAAAACCTGTAACTCCTTGTGCAGAATAGCATAATAAAGAAATCTCCTTTAAGGATAGGGGAGCCTTTTTATAGCCTCTTTTACTCCTTCTTTTGGATAAAATTTCAAAAAAATTCGGGGTTGATGGAAATTCATCTATAGAAAGTTTTATCTTTTTTGCATCAGCATATTCTTTAAATGGTGAAACTGGAGGAACTACCGCTTCTCTAAATCCAAGATTTTTTAAAGATAAATTGGTAAATTTTAAAAATTGATAGGCATAAGTTTCTTTTAACCCCACTTTTAAGCCTCCTTTAGAAAAATTTTTAAAACTATTTTACAATTCCTGAGAAACAACACTAAGTGTTGAGCGCTTTTTTAAATAAATCTGAATAGCTGAGATAGCTGCAGGTGTAATACCTGGAATTCTCAAAGCTTGGCCTATAGAGGTAGGTCTTATTTTACTAAATTTTTCTTTCATTTCATTAGAAAGCCCTGGTATTTCAAAATAATTAAGATCTTCAGGAAGCTTCATATTTTCAAGTTTTTTAAATTTCTCAATTTCCCTAAGTTGCTTTTCAATATATCCACTATATTTTATTTCTGTTTCTATTTCTGATAAAACGTCTTCTGAAAAATCTTTTAAATCTGTTATTAATTCAGAAAGAATACTTATTTCCACCTCAGGTCTTCTTAAAAGTTCATAAAGTCTTATACTTGATTTAAGAGGAGTAGAACCTATGCTTTCAAGATAACCATTAATTCGATCTGGAGAAATTTTTGTCTCTTTTAAAAACTCCATAGCTCTTTTTATTTTTTCCTTTTTATCTAAATATAAATCCCATCTTTCATCATCAACTAATCCTACTTTTCTCCCAATTTCAGTTAGTCTCAAATCTGCATTATCTTCTCTTAAGAGAAGCCTATATTCTGCACGAGAAGTAAACATCCTATAAGGTTCATCTGTTCCTTTTGTTACTAAATCATCTATAAGAACTCCTATATAGGCTTGGGATCTATCAATAATAAGAGGTTCTTCTTCTTTTACATAAAGAGCTGCATTAATTCCTGCGATAATTCCTTGGGCAGCTGCTTCTTCATAGCCTGTAGTTCCATTTATCTGTCCTGCTAAGAATAAACCTGAAATCAATTTTGTCTCTAAGGTATGCTTTAATTGATTTGGAATTACATAATCATGCTCTATTCCATAACCTGGTCTTAAAATTTCAGCTTTTTCTAATCCGGGAATACTTCTTACCATTTCCCACTGTACATCAATAGGAAGGCTTGTACTTATCCCATTAGGATAAACTTCTACTGTATCAAGCCCCTCTGGTTCAAGAAAAATTTGATGTCTTTCCTTATCAGGAAATCTAAAAACTTTATCTTCAATAGAAGGACAATATCTAACCCCCCTTCCTTTAATTTTACCTGTAAAAAGAGGAGATCTATCTAAGGCATTTCTAATAATTTCATGAGTTTTTTCTGTGGTATAAGTTATAAAACAGGGAACTTGAGGTAAAGGTGGTCTTTTACCTTTGTTTTTAAAAGAAAATAATGGAGGAGGAAAATCACCCCATTGTATTTCAAGTTTTTTATAATCTATAGTTCTTCCATCAAGTCTCGGACAAGTTCCAGTTTTAAATCTCCCCATTTCAAAACCAAGCTCTTTTAAATGTTCAGGAAGTCTATTAGATGGAGGATCTCCCAATCTTCCTGCAGGAAAACTCTCTAAACCTATATGAATAAGTCCGTGCAAAAATGTTCCTGGAGCAATAACTAAAGCTTTAGCTCCAAATTGTTCTCCTGCTTTTGTTTCAACACCTATTATTCTTTTGTCTTTTACCAAAAGTCTTATTACTAAAGCCTGTTTAATATAAAGATTAGGTACCCTTTCCAAAACTCTTTTCATTCTTTCTTGATATTTAAATCTGTCTGCTTGAGCACGAGTTGCTCTTACTGCAGGACCTTTTTTAGTATTAAGTTTCCTAAACTGAATTCCCGTTTCATCTATGGCTAATGCCATCTCTCCACCAAGAGCATCTATTTCTTTTACAAGATGTCCCTTACCTATTCCACCAATAGAAGGATTACAACTCATAGCTCCTATTCGTTCAAGATTTATAGTAAGAAGAAGGGTTTTACATCCCATTCTGCTTGCTGCTAAAGATGCCTCAATTCCAGCATGCCCTGCTCCAATTACAATTACATCAAAACTCTCTAAAAACTTCATTCCTCAATCACCATTTTATTAATTTTTTTAATTTAATTATATAAATATAATCTCCTTTTATTTTTTTACCATCTCTAATTAAGAACCTTTACTTTTACAAAAGGTATGTTTATAAACTTTTAGAGCTTATTTCTTAAAACAAACACATTAAAAGTATAAAATTATAAGAAGGCAAAAGTAGATATGGAGTTGAATTTTTCTTTAAATTATCTTATTTTAAAAATATGAATACCCAGAAGCTTTATTATACCTTAAATGAATTTTTAAAAGAGAAATTCGGAGAAAAAGTTAAAAAAATCCCCTTAGATGCAGGATTAACCTGTCCTAATAGAGACGGAACAAAAGGTTTTGGAGGATGTATATATTGTGACCCTAAGGGTTCTGGAACAGGGCTTTATAAAGAAGGAAAATCCTTAGATGAACAGTTAAAGTTTTTTCTTGAGCTCTTTAAAAAGAAAAATTTTAATAAATTTATAGCTTATTTTCAATCCTTTTCTAATACCTATGCTCCTATAGAAAAACTTAAAAAACTTTATGACATAGTTTTTATGGACCCCTCTATAGTGGGATTAGCAATAGGGACCCGTCCTGATTGCATAGATGAAAAAGTGATAAGTCTTCTTAAAACCTATCAGGAAAAAGGTTATTATCTATGGATTGAACTGGGACTTCAAAGTATATATAATGAAACCTTAAAATTGATTAATAGAGGACATACCTTTGAAGATTTTTTAAAAGCTTACTATCTTCTTAAAGAAAATGATATTCCAGTAGTAGTGCATATTATTTTTGGATTACCTAAAGAAACGAAAGAAATGATGATGGAAACTGTGAAAACATTAGCTAAACTCAAAATAGATGGAATAAAATTTCATGCACTTTATATTCCAAAAGGTTCTAAAATGGAGGAAATGTATTTAAAGGGAAAATATAACCCTCTTAAAATAGAGGAATATGTAGAACTTGTTGCTGAAGCTTTAACTTATCTTCCACCCTCAACAGTTATTCATAGAGTATGTTCAGAAGCAAGAGAAGAAGATATTTTAGCACCTCTTTGGGTTTCAAAAAAAATGGAAGTTATTAATTTGTTAAGAAAGGTTATGGGTAAAAGAAAACTTTATCAAGGAAAAAATTATCCTTCTTAACTTTTTATTTTTTAATCTGAAGATTATCAATTACTTTTATTACTCCCGAAACACTTCTTGCATGTTCTATAGCCTTTTTCTTTTGATATTCACTTGTTACAGCTCCAGTTAAAGTAACTACTCCATTTACTGTATCTACATCAATGGAGAGTGCTTTTAGATCAGGATCTTCTATTAATTTAAGCTTAATTTTTGCAGTAATTTCTTTATCAGAAAAATAAGAACCTACTCCTCTTTTTTCTATTCTTAAATTGTTAACTACTTTTTTAACTCCTTCAACATTTTTTGCAATTTCTACAGCTCTTTTTATTTCTTCTTCACTTTCCACAGCTCCAGTTAAAGTAACTACTCCATTTACTGTATCTACATCTATTTTCCGAGCTTTTGTTATAGGGTCTTCAATAAGTTTTAATTTTACTTTTGTAGTAATTGTTGCATCATCTATTTGGGTTCCTACACTTCTCGGATCTGACCCTATTTTGTAACCTTCGTATGCAGTTCCTCCTCCTACTACAAGCCACCCACAACCTGAAATACTAATAACTAAAATTAGAAAAAAAATCAAACTCAAAATTTTTAAATTTTCTTGAAATTTTCCGATAATACTATTAAAATATTTATTCATAGGAGACTCCTTATGAAAATATATTCAAAATTTATTTTTCCAATTAATTTTACTACTGAATCTGTAACTTCAAAGAGGGAAAAAAGTCTTTTTGAAGAATATTTTAAAATTGCTCTTTCTGAAATTGAAAAAAAAGAATTTTTAGAAAAAACTCAAAAAGAAAGAATTAATTTGGTATATCAAAAATTAGAAAAAAGTTTTGAAATTTTAGAAAATATTACTAATTTAGAATTAAATGAAGCTTCTTCCGAAACTATTGGAGACTTTATTTTGGCTCAGGCCTTGGAAATAAATAAAATTTTAGAAACTTTACCTGAATCTTCGCTAAAAAATCTTTTAAAAGATTGGGCATTTTTTGTAGGAATTGAGGCTCAAAAAATAAAACAGGGATTTTATTCTTAGATTTTTCTATTTTTTAAAGTTAATTCCAATAATTTTTGAATAAGAGCTTCAAAACTATAACCTGCAACTTTTGCTGCAAGAGGTAAAAGACTTGTTTCTGTCATTCCAGGAATAGTATTAGTTTCAAGCACATAAATTTCATCTTCTGCTACAATCATATCGGTTCTACTATAATGCCTTAACTTTAATGCCCTATGAGCTATAAGTGCGCATTCTTGAGCTTTTTTAGTTAATCTTTCTGGAAGTCTTGCAGGACAGATTTCTTCCGCAAGACCAGGAGTATATTTAGTTTTATAATCAAAAATCTCTGAAATTTTAGGGACTATTTCTACTACTGGTAAAGGGTTATCATCTAAAATACCTACTGTTATTTCTTTCCCCTTGAGATATTTTTCTAGAATAATTTCCTTATCTATACTAAAAGCTTTTTCAATAGCATTTTTTAAATCTTCTTTTTTTTTAACTACACTTAATCCAACACTTGAACCCTGTGTAGCAGGTTTAACAACTAAGGGAAAGCCAATCTTTTCTCCATAAGCTTTTATTGTCTCAAAGGAAGATTCTTTTGAAAAAGTTTTTCCTTCAGGAACATTAAGTCCAGCAAGTTTGTATAAACTTTTAGATATTCCTTTATGCATTGCAAGAGCACTTCCTAGAACACCTGCTCCTTGATAAGGAAGCCCTATAGAATCTAAAAATCCTTGTAAAGTGCCATCTTCTCCTCCTGGTCCATGAACTACTAAAAAGGCACAATCAAATTCTTTTGCTCTTTGAGCAAGTTTAAAAAGGTCTTCTGCTGGATCAAAAAACTCATATTTATGACCTAACTTTTCTAAAGCCTTTTTTACCCCCTCTGCTCCTTTTAAAGACACTTCCCTTTCAGAGGAAGTTCCACCAGCAAGAAGGGCAATCTTTAACACACCTAAAGAGGACATCCTTTACCTCCTTTATTTTTTCTAATTCCATTATTTTATCAGGTGTAAAAGGGAGTTTATTAAAAATACGTTTCTCAATTAAATAATTTAACTTTTCTAAAGATTCTAACCTCAAAATAATTTGCTCATCCTTGCCATATCTTTTTTTTAAATCCTCAAATCTCTCTTTTAAAGTAACTATTTTATCATGCATTACTCTTTTATCTGCATAATGGACTATTTCTTCTTCGGTAATAGGAAAATCTATAGAATTTATTTCTAAATGAATATGTGCTTTTATAATCTCACCTATTCTTTTATAACCTAATTTTTCCATAAATTCATATCCAAGTAAAGCGTGATTTTTACCTGTTAAAAGGGCCTCATATTTTTTAATATCATGAAGAAGAGATCCCACAACTAAAAGATGAGAATCAATTTTTTCTCCCTTTTCTTTTAAGAAACAACCAATAAATAAAGAAATAAGAGCTACTTTTTCTGAATGTTTTATAATGTGTTCAGGAACTTTTTCTTTTTTCAGAAGAAAATAAGCTTCTTCAAGAGAAGGGATCATATTATTATAATAACTATTTATATATTTATTTTTAAAATTATCAAGAAAAAGGGAGAAGAAAGTAAAACACTATCTAATCTATCAAGTAAACCTCCATGACCCACAATAATTTTTCCTGAATCTTTTTTATTAACAATTCTTTTAAATGTTGATTCAAGAAGATCTCCTGTGCTTCCTGCAAAAGAAAGAATTAGAGTAATTACAAGATTAATAGTCTCATCAAAAAGACTCCAGTAATGATTTAAAAAAATTGCTACTACTAAAGCAAAAACTATTCCACCAAAAAATCCCTCCCAAGTTTTTCTTGGCGATATTCTTGAAAAAAAGGGGGTTTTCCCTAAAATTTTTCCTACTAAATAAGCCCCTGTATCATTAGCAAAAATAACAGAAAAAAAATAAATTAAATATTCTCTTTTAAAGGTTTGTAAAATTTCCCAAAAGGGATAAAACCCTACGAAAATATAAATAAGACCAATAAGAAAAGGAAAAAAAGTTCTTTTAAATTCTTCTTTTTCGTATTTAAATAAGTGAGGAAGAAAGGAAAAAAAAAGAAAAAAATAAAAAATATAAAAAACTGAAGTATTATATAAAAATATAGCTAAAAAACTAATTATAAGAAGTGTTTCACCTAATAACCACAGAAAAAAAGAAAATTCGTAAAGATTTTTCCATTCATAAAAGCACAGAAAGGCAGAAAGAAGAATAATAAAAGAAATGATAAATAAATTTGCTTTTAATAAAACCAAAACAAGAAGAGGAAAAAGGGTCAGAGCGGTAATTACCCTTTTAAGGTTCATAGATTTTACCAAATCTCCTTTCTCTTTGCTGATAAGAATAAAGTGCTTTTAAATATTCCTTTTCGTCAAAATCTGGCCAATAAACAGGGGTAAAGTAAAATTCTGTATATGCTAATTGAAAAAGTAAAAAATTGGATATTCTCATTTCCCCACTTGTTCTTATAAGAAGGTCTGGATCAGGGATGTCCTTGGTATCTAAAAACTTTCTAAAAAGATTTTCATCAATATTTTCTGGAAAAATTTTTCCTTCTTTAACTTCTTTTACCAATCTTTTTGTAGCTTTAATAATTTCAGCCTTTCCTCCATAGCTTAGAGCCATACATAAAACCATTTTATCATTATTTTCTGTAGCTTTCTCAATAAACTCTAATTTATACTTTAGCTCTTCTGGAAAATCCTCTTTATCTCCTATTACCTTAAACTTTATTCCCTCTTTTTTCATATTTTCAAATTCTGCATCTAAATAGATTTTTAATAATTCAAGAAGGGTTTCAATTTCTTCTTTAGGACGGAGCCAATTTTCTTTAGAAAAGGCAAAAAGAGTAAGATATGGAATACCCAGCTCTTTAGTTTTATAAACAATTGTTTTTGCTACCTCTGCACCCTTTTTGTGACCATAAATTCTTGGCAAACCTTTGCTTTTTGCCCATCTTCCATTACCATCCATAATAATAGCTACATGCTTAGGAAGTTTTGAGGGATCTAAAATTATTGAAGAGTCATTTAAGGAATTTTTCATTTTAAGGAGCTAAAATTTCACTTTCTTTTTCTTTTAAAGCTATATTGATTTTTTCAATATATTCATCTGTCAATTTTTGAACTTTCTTTTCTAATTGAAGATAATCATCTTCAGATATTTCTCCTTTTTTCTTAGCAGTTTTAAATTTTTCTAAAACATCTCTTCTAATATTACGAATAGCTATTCTTGCTTCCTCTGCAAGTTTACTTGCTACCTTTATAAGCTCTTTTCTTCTTTCTTCAGTCAAAGGTGGTATAACAAGTTTTATAGTTTTCCCATCGCTAGTAGGATTAATTCCCAGATCAGATTTTTGAATAGCTTTCTCAATATCTTTAACTAAATTTATATCCCAAGGTTGTATCACAAGCATTTTACCTTCCACTACGTTTACAGTAGCTATCTGAGGAATAGGCATTTTTGTACCATAACAATCTACTTTAATAGTTTCCAAAAGTGCAACTGAGGCTCTTCCTGTTCTTATGTGAGAAAGCTCTTCTTTAAAATTTTTTAAGCTTTTCTCCATCTTTCTTTTCACTTCCTCTAAAGACTCATTCACAAATCTATCACCTCCTCTTCTAAGGTCTTATTAAGGTCCCGATTTTTTCTCCTAAAACTGCTTTTTTAATATTTCCTGATTTTAAAATATTAAAAACTAAAATAGGAAGTTTATAATCTCTTGCTAAAGAAAAAGCGGTTGCATCCATTACTTTGAGATTTTTTTCAAGGGCTTCATCAAAAGTAAGAATATCATATTTTTTAGCTGCAGGATCCTTAACTGGATCTTTATCATAAACTCCATCCACTTTGGTAGCTTTAAATAAGATTTCTGCATTAAGTTCAAGAGCTCTCAAAACTGCTGCAGTATCTGTGGTAAAAAAGGGATTTCCTGTACCACAAGCTAAAAGAAGAATCCTTCCCTTTTCCAGATGCTTGAGTGCTCTTTCTCTTATATAAGTTTCTGAAGCCTTTACTACCTCAAAAGCAGACATAATTCTACAAGGAATATTTTGAAAAATTAAAGCATCTTGAATTATCAATGCATTAATTAAGGTGGCAAGCATTCCCACACAATCTGCTCTCACTCTATCCATTCCCTTTTCTTGTCCTACAATACCTCTAAAAATATTTCCTCCTCCTATTACAATTCCTAACTCTATTCCAAGACGATACACTTCTTTTAATTCTTCAGCTATTTCTTTTACAATTTGATGATCAATTCCAAAAGATTTATCTCCTAAAAGAGCTTCTCCAGAAATTTTTAAAAGAATCCTTTTATATTTAAGTTTTTTCAAGTTTATTCACCTATTTGAAACCTGCAAAATCTCTTAATTACAATTTTTTCTCCAGTTTTTGCTATAAGTTCATTTAAAAGATCTTGAATAGTGAGATTTGGGTTTTTAATAAATGGTTGTTCCAATAATACATTTTCTTTGTAAAATTTTTCCAATTTTCCTTCAACTATTTTAGGAATAATATTCTCTGGTTTCCCTGCTTCTTTTAATTGTTCTTGGTATATATTCTTTTCTCTTTCCAATATTTCTGGTGGAACCTTTTCTCTGCTTACAGCAATGGGATTTGTGGCTGCAATTTGCATAGCTAAATTATGGGCAAACTCTTGAAATTCTGAAGTTCTGGCTACAAAATCTGTTTCACAATTTACCTCAACCAGTACCCCGATTTTTTTATTACTATGAATATAAGAAGCTACAACACCTTCTAAAGTCTCCTTAGCTGCTCTTTTAGTAGCAATAGCAAGCCCCTTTTTTCTGAGAATATCTATAGCTTTTTCTATATCGCCTTTTGCTTCTTCTAATGCTTTTTTACAATCCATAAATCCTGCTGCTGTTCTTTCTCTAAGTTGTTTTATCAACTCCAAACTTACTTCAGCCATTTTAACCTCCCTAAGAAAATGTTTATTCTTTTTCCATTAATTTTTCTGCTTCCTCTTCAAATCTTAGTTCTTTTTCTTCTTCAATAAGAATTTCTTTCATTATTTTATCCACCTTTTCTTCTTCTCTTTCCAAAAGTTTTTCTTCAAGAGAAACTTCTTTATCTGTCTCAGCTGCTATCCTTTCTTTATAAATCTCTAATCCTTCTAAGCAGGCATCAGCAATTTTACTGGTAATAAGTTTAATAGCCCTTATGGCATCATCATTCCCAGGTATAATATAATCTATAAGATCGGGATCGCAGTTTGTATCAACAATAGCAATAATAGGAATACCTAATTTTCTGGCTTCTTTGACAGCAATTTCTTCATGTACAGGATCAACTATATATAAAGCTTGGGGTAAAGTTTCCATATTTTTTATTCCTGCTAAATTTTTTTCTAATTTATTTTTCAATCTTTCAACTCTTAATCTTTCCTTTTTAACAAATCTCTCAATAGTTCCATCCTCAAACCAAGCTTCAAGTTTTTTAAGTTTTTCTACACTTTGCCTTATAGTTCTAAAATTGGTAAGTGTTCCACCAAGCCATCTATTAACCACATAATACATTCCACATCTTTCAGCCTCTTCTTTAACAGTTTCTTGTGCTTGTTTTTTTGTTCCTACAAATAAAATTTTTCCTCCTTGAGCAACTAAATTCACTACAAATTCATAGGCGATTTCAAAATAGTGTAGTGTTTGCTGTAAATCAATAATGTGGATTCCATTCCTTTCACCAAAAATAAAAGGTTTCATTTTAGGATTCCATCTACGTGTCTGATGTCCAAAATGAACACCAGCTTCAAGAAGTTGTTTCATAGTAATATGTGACATACTCTTCCCTCCTTTGGGGTTTTTACTTCCGTCTAAGGTGGATTCAACCCAGTATCCCTACAAAGGACACCCCAAATCCTTAGACGTGCTTTTTTTAGACACATAATTAAATCACTTTTTACCTAAATTTCAAGCTACAAAATAATTCTGCAAAGCTTTTAAATCTACAATATCTTGAAAAAATTTTATTTAGGTGTTTAATTTTTTATAAATTTACAACTCCTAAAACCAAGGAGTTCTTATGTATAAAAACTTTAAAAATTTAAAAGTTAATTTGTTTTTAAGTGTATGTCTCATTTTTCTTTTAATTTTTAGTTGGGGATTTTCTAAAGAATCTAAAGAAAAAAATGACGAAATTTATAAATATCTTAAACTTTTTTCTCAAGTTCTAAAATTAATAGAGGACAATTACGTAACTGAGGTAAATCCTAAGGATTTAATTTACGGAGCTATTAATGGGATGTTAAATTCGCTTGATCCCTATTCCTCCTTAATGAAACCCGAGGAATATAAAGAACTTGAAATTGAAACAAAAGGAAGTTTTACAGGAATTGGGATAGAAATTACTATTAAGGACGAAATTATAACTGTAGTTGCTCCTATAGAGGATACCCCTGCCTGGAAAGCAGGTATTAAAACCGGAGATAAAATTTTGAAAATTGACGATAAATCTACTAAAGGAATGAGTCTTTTAGAAGCAGTAAAACTTTTAAGAGGACCTAAAGGAACTAAAGTTACTATTACCATTCTAAGAGATGATAAAGATATTAAAGAGATTACTTTAGTAAGAGATGTAATCCCTATAAAAAGCGTTAAAACCAAAATACTTGAGCCCGGATATGCATATGTTAGGATTACAAGTTTTCAAGAAAAAACCCCTCAAGAACTAATAGAGGCTTTGGAAAAATTAGAAAATAATCAACAGATAAAGGGACTTATTTTAGATATGAGATTTAATCCTGGGGGACTTCTTTCTTCAGCAATAGAAGTAGCAGATGAATTCTTAGAGGATGGTCTTGTTGTTTCTGTAAAAGGTAAAAATAAAGAAGCACAAATGGAATTTAAAGCGGCACCAAATCCATCACAAAGAAAACATTCCTATCCTATTATTATTCTTATTAATTATGGAACTGCCTCTGCTGCTGAAATAGTTACCGGTGCTTTAAAAGATAACAATAGAGCACTTGTTTTAGGACAAAAAAGTTTTGGAAAGGGTCTTGTGCAAACTGTAATTCCTTTAGGAGAAGATTATGCAGTAAAATTAACCACTGCCTATTATTATACACCAAAAGGAGTTTGCATTGATAAAATTGGAATTACTCCTGATATAGAAATTCCTGAAATAGAAACTCCTGGAGATAAGAATTCAGAAAAGGTAAAAGAAGATAAAGTTTTTAAACATTTTTCCAACCCTGAAGAAGATTTTCAAGTAAAAATGGCTCTTTCTATACTTAAAAATGTTAAAGAAATTTCCAAATTGAGATTTTAATGTTTGATCTGAAAATATTTCTTTTTCTTACCCCACCTTTATTATTAGCTCTGACAGTTCATGAATTTTCTCATGGATTTATTGCTTATCTTCTAGGAGATCCTACTCCCAAATTAGCCAATAGATTAACTTTAAATCCTATTTATCATTTAGATTTTTTTGGAACTCTCACTTTATTTATCACTCAAGCTATAGGTTGGGCAAAACCAGTTCCTATAAATCCCAATTATTTTAAAAATCCTTGGAGAGATATGGCTTTGGTATCAGTAGCAGGACCTCTTTCTAATATATTTTTAGCTATTTTGTTTGGCTTTTTTTTTAATTTATTTAGTAATTTAGAGTTAAATTTCCCAAATTTCGCCATCTCTAGCCCTTTATCCTTAATGTGCTATCTAGGAGTAAAAATAAACATCGGTCTTGGAATCTTTAATCTACTTCCTATTCCCCCTTTAGATGGAAGTAAAGTAATAGTAAAATTCTTACCCCTTCCTCTAAGAATAAGCTACTTAAGATTAGAAATTTTTGGTTTTTTTATTATTATTTTTTTAGCTATAACTGGAATCCTTTCTGAAATAATTTATCCTATTATAAGTTTTTTTTCTGATTTTATCTTTTATTTTACAAATATTTTTTAAATAATTATGCCGAAATTTAAAATAGGAATTTAATAGTTATTTGGGGTTAAAAATGGAAAAAAAAGTTTTAATATTGTGGTTTTTAACTATTCTTTTTTGGGGTGTTTCTCCAGTAATAGAAAAAATAGGTCTTAGAAGTGTTGAACCTTTGCTTGCTCTTTTTATAAGAACTTCTGCAGCTCTAATTGCAATTTCTCTAACTCTATTCTTAAGCTCTTCTATTTCTTTATTTTCCTTAAATCTAAAAAATATAGGAATCCTTTCTCTTAGTGGAATTTTAGCAGGATTTTTAGGAATGCTTACTTATTTTTCTTTACTTAAAGCAAAAAATGCTTCGCAAATTGTTCCCTTAACCTCAACCTATCCTTTAGTTGCAACTTTATTTGCCATTTTATTTTTAAAAGAAGAACTCAATTTTTACAAAATTTTGGGAACTTTTTTTGTAGTTGTAGGAATATATCTCTTATTTAAAAGTTAAGACCGCAGTGGAGGTATCTTATGGAAAAAACCTTAGTAATGATTAAACCTGATGGAGTGGAAAGAAATCTTATTGGTAAAATTATTAGTATTTTTGAAGAAATGGGGCTGAAAGTAGGTGCTATTAAAAAATTAAGATTAACAAAGGAGCAGGCAAAGGCGTTTTATATAGTTCATAAAGACCAACCTTTTTATGAGAGTCTAACAGATTATATAAGTTCTGGATCAGTAGTTGCTATAGTGTTTGAAGGAGAAGATGCTATTAAGAGGGTTCGTGAAATAATGGGAGCAACAGACCCTAAGGAAGCTGAAGAAGGAACTATAAGAAGATTATTTGGGTTAGATAAAGAAAAAAATACTGTGCATGGTTCAGATAGCCTCGAATCAGCTAAAAAGGAAATTAATTTTTTCTTTAGTGAATCAGAATTAATCGCAGCAAGATAAATGACAGAAAAAGAGTGGCTCAAATATCTTAAAAAATATCTTATAGAAAATTTTTATGTAATAAAATCAAAAAATGAAGATTGTGCAGTTATAAAAATCGGTAAAAATAAATATCTTCTTTTTACTACAGATGCTTTAATAGAAAAAATCCATTTTCAATTTTCCTATACTTCTTTTTTTGATTTAGGAGTGAAACTTGCTACTTCAAATCTAAGCGATATAGCTGCTATGGGAGGAGAACCTAAATGGGCTCTCTTAACCTTAGGTTCTCCTAAACCTATAGATCCATCTTGGATTAATCCCTTTATGGAAGCTCTAACTTCCACTTTAAAAAAATTTGAAACTCATTTAGTTGGCGGTGATACAGTCAAAAGTCCTTTTTTCTTTGTAAATTTAGTACTTATAGGGGAAACTAAAAATCCTATTTTAAGAAAAGGTGCCCAACCAGAAGAATATATCTTTGTTTCAAGACCACTTGGGGAAAGTTCTGCATTTTTAAGACTTATTCAAAAAAAATCTTTAAAAAATATTCCTGAATCAGTAAGGAAAGCACATTTGAGACCTGAGCCGGAAATATTTTTAGGTAAGGAACTTTCTAAACAAAAGCTTGCTACCTCAATGATAGATATTTCAGATGGACTTTTACTTGATCTTTGGAGAATATGTGAAGAAAATAAAGTGGGAGCTGAGCTTTGGGAAGATAAAATTCCAGTAAGCAATTTTGCTACCTTAGAAGAAGCTTTATCTGGTGGAGAAGACTATGCACTTTTATTTACTGTAAAGGAAATGGATCTTAAAAAATTAGAAAGATTGGCTAAAAAAATCAATAGAAATTTTTTTAAAATAGGAAAAATTATTAAGGAAAAAGGTCTTTATTTAATAAAAGGAGAAAAAAAATTAAAAATCAAACCAGAAGGTTTTAACCACTTTAAGAATTAATAAATTAAAAAGGGGGGATTATCCCCCCTTAAATATTACTCTTATAAATATTACTTATTTCCCGATCTTATTTTTCAATATTAATTTTAATTACTTTTTTCTTTTCTTCTGGCTTCTTTGGTAATACTACTTTTAATACACCATTTTTATAAGTAGCAGATATCTTTTCTTCTTCTACATCACAAGGTAATTGAATTGATCTTATAAAATTACCATAATATCTTTCCATTCTATAAAAGTTTTCTTTCTTTTCCTCTTCTTCTTTTTTCTTTTCACCTTTAATTACTAATACATTGTCAGATAAACTTATTTCTATATCTTCAGGATTTACACCAGGAACATCAACCTTTACTATTATTTCATTATCTGTTTCTGAAACATCAATTGCAGGTACCCATTCAATACCTTCAAATTTTTCTGTTAACCAACTTTTACCAAAAAATTCTTGCCATATACGATCCATTTCTTTTTTTAATTCTTGTAATGGACGCCAAAGAATTAAATCAGCCATATTTATCACCTCCTTTATATTTTGTTTTTTTTATTTTCACTTTTGTATCTAAAAATAAGTATGTTTTATTTTTTTTCAAGAGATTTAAATTTTGTATTGAAACTTAAGTAATCGTATTTATTTTTTAATTTAAAATATTTCTAAATAGGGGGGTTTAAAAAAATGAAATTTGATAAGTTTACTTTTAAAGCACAAGAAGCTTTACAAAATGCTCAGCGTTTAGCTGAAACTTATAATCACCCTCAAATAGAATCAGAACATCTCTTGAAGGCTTTAGTTGAACAGGAAGGTGGAATAATACCTATAATTCTTGATAGATTAGGAGTTAATTCAAAAATTATTTCTTCTGATTTAGATGAAATTTTAGAAAAATTTCCCAAACTTACTTACGGAACCTATCAGTTATATATCTCTTTAAGTTTAAAACAAATTCTTGATAAAGCTGAAAGTTTAGCTAAGGAAATGAGAGATGAATATATTTCTACTGAACATCTATTTTTAAGCATCATTGATAGTCCTACAAGAGCTGGAGAAATTTTAAGAAAGAGGGGTATTACTTTTAGCAATGCTAAAGATGTGATTATGAAAATTAGAAAAGGGCAAAGAATTACAGATCAGAATCCAGAAGAAAAATATCAAGCCTTAGAAAAATTTGGAAGAGACCTTACAGCACTTGCTAAAGCTGGAAAACTTGATCCTGTGATAGGAAGAGATGAGGAAATAAGAAGAGTTATGCATATTCTTTCTAGAAGAACTAAAAACAATCCTGTTCTTGTTGGAGAGCCAGGTGTTGGTAAAACTGCTATTGTAGAAGGACTTGCCCAGAGAATTATTGCTGGAGATGTGCCTGAAGTTTTGAAAGATAAAAGGATTATTCAATTAGATTTAGGAGCCTTAATTGCAGGAACAAAATTTAGAGGAGAATTTGAAGAAAGGCTTAAAGCTGTTTTACGTGAAATTCAAGCCAGTGAAGGAGAAGTCGTTCTATTTATAGATGAAATTCATACCATCGTTGGAGCAGGAGCTGCTGAAGGAGCTATGGACGCAGCCAATATGCTTAAACCTGCCCTTGCAAGAGGAGAATTAAGATGTATAGGTGCAACAACCATTGATGAATATCGTAAACATATAGAAAAAGATCCTGCATTGGAAAGAAGATTTCAACCTGTTTATGTAGATGAACCTACACCAGAAGAAGCTATTGCTATTTTAAGAGGTTTAAAAGAAAAATATGAAGTTCACCATGGAGTGAGAATTACTGATAATGCTATTATTTCTGCTGTTATGCTTTCCCACAGATATATCAGCGATAGATACCTTCCTGATAAAGCTATAGATTTAATAGATGAGGCTGCTGCAAAACTCCGTATAGAAATAGATTCAATGCCTACTGAAATAGATGGAATAGAAAGAAAGATCAAACAACTTGAAATTGAAAAAGTTGCTTTAGAAAAAGAAACCGATCCTAAAGCAAAAGAAAGGTTAAATAAATTACTTGAACAATTAAATGAACTTAGAAATGAGGCTGAAGAATTAAAAGCTCAATGGTTAAAAGAAAAGGAGATAATACAAAAAATCAGAAAACTAAAAGAAAAAATTGATCAACTTAAAATTGAAGCTCAACAAGCCGAAAGACAAGGTGATCTAAATAGGGTTGCTGAAATTATATATGGCGTTATTCCTCAGCTTCAAAAAGAACTTGAAGAAGAAAATGAAAAATTGGAAAACCTTCAAAAAGAACATAAATTCTTAAAAGAAGAGGTAGATGCTGAAGATATAGCTGAAATTGTATCTAAATGGACAGGAATCCCTGTACGTAGACTTCTTGAAAGTGAAAGAGAAAAACTTTTAAGAATAGAAGATAGAATAAAAGAAAGGGTGGTGGGCCAAGATCATGCTATTTCTGTAATAGCAAATGCTTTGAGAAGGGCAAGAGCAGGCTTAAAAGACCCAAAAAGACCTATCGGTTCCTTTCTTTTTATTGGTCCCACAGGAGTAGGAAAAACAGAACTTGCAAAAGCACTTGCGGAATTTATGTTTGATACAGAAGATGCAATAATAAGAATTGATATGACAGAATATATGGAAAAACATTCTGTTTCAAGATTAATTGGTGCACCTCCTGGATATGTAGGTTATGAAGAGGGTGGACAGCTTACTGAAGCAGTGAGAAGAAAGCCTTATTCTGTAATTTTGTTTGATGAAATTGAAAAGGCTCATCCTGATGTCTTTAACATTCTCCTTCAAATTCTTGATGATGGGAGATTAACTGATGGAAAAGGAAGAACAGTGGACTTCAAAAACACAATTATAATTATGACCTCAAATGTAGGTAGTTTCTATTTCCAAGATTTATCTCTTTCACGTAAAGAAGTGGAAAATAGAGTATTTGAACTTTTAAAATCTACATTTAGACCTGAATTTTTAAACCGCATTGATGAAATTATAGTTTTCAATAATCTAACCAGAGAGGATATAATTAAAATTGTGGATATCCAAATTAAATATCTTAATGAAAGACTTGTTGAAAAAGGAATGTTCTTAGAATTAACTGATAAAGCAAATGAACTTCTTGCTACTTATGGATACGATCCAGTTTTTGGAGCAAGACCACTTAAAAGAACTATACAAAAATATATTGAAAATACTTTAGCTTTAAAAATTTTAGAAGGTGTTTTTTCTGAGGGAGATAAAATAATAGTTGATGTGAATGAAGCAGGAGAATTTGAATTTAAAAAGGCTGAAGAAGTAGAAGAGTTAAGAAAAGTTGCCCTTCATTAATGAAAAAATATAGAATAGTTTTTTTTGGAAGCCCTAAATTTGCTATACCCTCTTTAGAAGCTCTTTATGAAAAAGAAGAAATAGTTGCTGTTGTTACACAACCAGATAAGCCAAAAGGAAGAGGGCTAAAACCCTCTCCTTCTCCTATAAAGGCTTGGGCTTTATTAAAGGGTTTAAAAGTATTAGAACCTACAAGATTGAAGGATCTACAATTTATTAAAACACTTAAAGATCTTTCACCTGATCTAATTGTAGTTTGTGCTTATGGAAAGATTATTCCTAAAGAAATTTTAGAAATTCCTAAATTTGGTTGTTGGAATATTCATGCTTCCCTTCTTCCAAAATATAGAGGTGCTTCTCCCATAAATTGGGCAATCTTAGAAGGAGAAAAAGAAACTGGTATTACTATTATGCTTATGGATGAAGGACTTGATACAGGACCTATACTCTTACAGAAAAAAATCTCTATTTCAGAAGAAGATGATGCTAATTCTCTTTCCCAAAGATTAGCTCAGCTTGGAAAAGAAGCTATTCTTTTTGCTATAGAACTTCACAAAAAAGGAAAATTAAAAGTAACACCTCAACCGGAAGAGGGAATTTCTTATGCTCCCATTTTAAAAAAAGAAGATGGATTTTTTACCTTTGAAGAACCAGCTGAAAAAATAGAAAAAAAAGTAAAGGCTTTTTTACCCTGGCCTTCTGCTTTTACTTATTATAAAAATAAACTTCTAAAAGTATTCTCAGCAAAAGCTATTCCACTAAAACATGAAGAAAAACCAGGTATTATTTTAGATATAAATAAAGAAGGAATACTTGTTGCTACTACTAAAGATGCAATTTTATTAAAAGAGGTTCAATTAGAAAGTAAGAAAAAAATTTCTGCTTATGAATTTGCCTGTGGTCAAAGACTTAAAAAAGGTGTTCCTTGGAACTAAGCTCGGGCACTTTTCCTTTATGTAAAACCTTTAAAATAGGAGAGGCAATAAAAATAGAACTATAAGTTCCTACAATAAATCCTATAGTTAAAGCTAAAGCAAAATCTCTAATAACTATTCCTCCAAAAATAAGTAAACTTAACGATCCAAAAAGAGTGGTAATAGTAGTAATAAGTGTTCTTGCAAGCATCTCATTTATACTTATATTAACTAATTCATCAAAATTTTTAAATTTTTTATTTAAAATATTTTCTCTTATCCTATCAAAAATAACCACAGTATCTGTTAAAGAATAACCTGCTAAGGTAAGTAAAGCTGTAATAAAAAGAAGATTTATTTCCTTACCTAAAAGATAAAAAATTGCTAAGGTAAAAAGAACATCATGAAAAGTTGCTATTCCTGCTGCTAAACCAAAGTTAAAATTAAATCTAAAAGTAAGATAAAGTACAATACCTAAAAGGGCACCTAAAATAGCTAAAGTAGCTTTCTTTTTTAATTCTTTGCTTATAGTAGCTCCTATTTCTTCTTTTCCTAATAAAGTAAAGTTATATTCAGGAAAATTACTTTTCAAAGTTGTTAAAATTTTATTTACATCTTCAGTAAGAGTTTCTTTAGAACTTTTTAGTTTTAAAAGAAGCATATTTTCACCTTTAACATCCTGAAGTGTAAAGTCTTCAAAACCTACTTGAGAAAGTGCTTTTCTTATTTTATCTAAGGAGGGAGGAGTTTCACTTTTTAAATAAATAAGAGTCCCACCTGTAAAGTCTATCCCAAGATTAGCCTTCCCAATAAAAGCTTGAATAAAAGCTAAAATTCCTATTAAACTAAAAAGAATAGAAATTACAGCAAAAATCTTTTTATACTTCATGAAATCAATTTTAGGATTTTTTATAATTTCAAAGAATTTAATTTTAAATTCTTTCCCGCCTTCATACAAATACTCATAAAATATTTTAGTTGCAAAAATAGCTGTAAATAAATTTACAATAATAGAAATAGATAAAGTTACTGCAAAACCTCTAACAGGACCGGTACCGAAAGTAAATAAAATTAAAGAGGTTATTAAAACTGTGATGTGAGCATCAAAAATGGTCCAAAAAGCTTTTGAATATCCTTGAAAGATAGATGAATAGGTACTTCTTCCTAATTTAAACTCCTCTCTAATTCTTTCAAAAATAAGCACATTAGAATCAACACCCATTCCAACACTTAAAATAATCCCAGCAATTCCAGGGAGAGTTAAAGTAGCCTGAAAGGCTGATAAAAGGGCTAATAAAAAGTAAATATTTAAAATAAGTGCCCAGACTGCTATCACTCCAGAAATTCTGTAATAAATAGAGGTAAAAATAATAACCGCTGATGCTCCTATTAAACCAGCTACAATTCCTTTTTGAATAGAATCCTTTCCAAGGGAAGGTCCGATAGTAATATTTTGTAAAATTTTTACTGGAGCTGGGAGAGCACCTGCCCTCAAAACAAGAGCAAGATCTGATGCTTCTTCCATAGTAAAACTGCCTGTTATTTGAGCTTCTCCCCCTGAAATTTTTTCTCTTACAACTGGTGCAGAACGAACTACTTCATCAAGAACAATAGCAAGCCTTTTACCAACATTTTCTCCAGTAATTTGTTCAAATATCTTTTCTCCTCTTGAATCAAATTGAATCCATACATAGGGCTCATTAAATTGAGGATCTATTCTAACTTGTGCGTTTTTAAGATAGGTTCCAGTAAGAACAGCTTCTTTTTTTAGAATAATAGGTTTTTTTATCATTTTCCCTGTTGTTCTGTCTTTCTCTACTAAGAAATAAAATTCTGAATCTAAAGGTATATAAGGTTTAATTAGTTCTCTCCACTCCTCTATAGGAGCATCAAGAGAAATTTTCTTTTCTCTTATTAAAGAATTAATAAAGATATTTAAATCTAATTTTTGCATGGCTTCTTCGTTTACCAATTTAAATTCAAGCTGAGCTGTTTGACCTACTACATTTATTGCTCTTTGAGGGTCTTTTAAACCAGGAAGCTGAATTACTATTTTATCAGAACCATGTTTTGTAATTATGGGTTCTGCTACTCCAAATTGGTCAATTCTATTTCTTATAACTTCAAGAACCTGATCTAAAATATGTTCTTTTATATAAGAAACCTTTTCTTTAGATAAACTAATTTCTACAAAAAAGGCGTCTTTCTCTTTGCCTTCTTTAATTATCTGTAATTCCTTAAAACCTTTTATTATTTCATCTTTAAATAACTTTAAATCTTCTTCTTTATAAAACTTAAAAGTTGTCTTATTTTCTTCAGAAATGAGTTCAAAATTTATATTTGCTCTTAGAGCTTGAGCTTTAATATCTTGTAAATAATTATCAAATTGGTTTTTTAGGGCTTTTTCTAAATCTGGCCTAAGAACTAAATGAACCCCTCCTTTTAAATCAAGACCAAGTTTAAGCTCCCCTCTATAAACATACTTTTTAAACCAGGGAGGAAGGTCTTTTACAAAAGTAGGAAGAAGTAAAAAACTAGAAAAGAATATTAAAAAGACTAAAAGTGCTATTTTTAATTTTATCTTAATTGGCAAAGCTTATTAACTCCTTATTTACATCTAAGTGCTTTTTTTATATTTATGAAATTATATCTCAAAAGTTCTATATAACTACCAGGCATATAATAGGTTCCTCCAGACCAAAGTTTTATTACTTTTATTCCCTTTTCTTCAAAAAATTCTCTATATTTTTCAAACTCAGGATCTACTAAAAATACAATCTCAATCCCTTGAGCTTTAATTTTTTTATACATTTCTGTTAAAGCTTTAATACTTGGTTCTCCTTCCTTATGAGGACTTTTTAAAAGTGTTATTTGCTTTATTCCTGAATCTTTAAGAAGATAACCAAAAACAGGATGCCCTAAAATATAAACTTCTTTAAATTTACAATTTTTAAACTCCCTATACTCCTTTTTAACCTCCTCTAAGGATTTTAAAAACTTTTGGGCATTCTTTTGATAAAAATCCCTTTTATGAGGCTCTTTTTTACTCACATAATTAGTAAGTTCTTTTACCAAGGCATCTACTCTTTCCAAATCAAACCAAAGATGAGGGTCTAAAAAATTTTTCTCCCCTTTTGAAAGACTTAATATTTCTTTTTCCTTTCTTAACTCATACACTCTTTTTGCCCATCTTTCAGTCCCTATAATTATAACCAGGCCTGCGTTTTTAATTTTTTGCCATTGAGATAAAGTGGGTTCATAGGAGTGAAAATCTTCTTTTTCACTTTGAAGTTGATAAATTTTTATATCACTTACTATTTCTCTTATAATCTTTTCAAGAGCAGAATTAGAAACTACAATTTCAAGAGCATAAAGAGGTTTTTCTAAAAAAAGAAAAATATAAAATATAAAGATTAATAAGAGTTTGATTTTTTTCATAGTTTAGCTTAATCTTCAAAGCATTGTAAATTTTAATTAACTTTCATCCAAAAGCAACCAATTTTTGCTTAATTTTCGTCAGGAAGAGTAATAATCTCTATTTTTATATTAGCAAAATCTTTTTCTTTTTTCACAGTTTTTAGTGATAAAAGATTTTTTTCCAGAACTTCTCTTTTACCATAAGGAATTTTTAAAGCATAAATAGTGTCTGGTGGGGTTATTTTTCTTCTTAGCTCTGCATTTAAAAGCAAAAGCATATCATAGTCAATATCTCCTGCAACAGAAAATACTTTTAAATCTATTCCACCGTTTACTTTTATTTCCTCATAATCAAGAATTTTATTTTCTGGTGTTGAAAATCCATATTTTTGTGGATCTTTTGCTATTAAAGTGATTGCCATCCACTGAGGTAAATAAGCAGTTGTTTCAATGGGTATTCCATTTGAATTTATAACTTGCCAATAATCTATAAAGTTTGTAGCTTTTAAAACCCTTTTAATTTTATTTTCTCCTAAATTATAACTTGCTATTGCTATTCTCCAGTCTCCAAAAATTTTATACAAAGTTTTCAAATAATTAGCTGCAGCATAAGTTGATTTTATAAAATCTCTTCTTTCATCAATCCAATGATCTATCTTTAATCCATATCTTTTTGCTGTAGCTTCCATAAATTGCCATATACCTGCTGCACCTGCAGGTGAGGTAGCAAATGGATTACAACCACTCTCAATAAAAGCAAGATAAACCAGATCATCAGGTATGCCATATTCTTTGAAAATTACTTTAAAATAAGGTAAAAATAAAGAGCACCTTGCAAGCCAATGACTTACAACCTCTCGTTTTTCATCAGTATAATATTTCAAAAAATAAACTACCTGAGTATTTATATCAGGTGGCAAATTTTTTATAATTTCATAGGGAAGTTCTCCAAAAGCTTCATATGCCTCTTGTTGATAAAATTCTTTATCTAATAATTCACTTTCTGACATAGATTGAAATGGAAAGAATATAAGAAAAAGAGAAAATACTATTCTAATAAAAACTCTAAAATACATTGGAAAGTACCTCCATATTTATATAAGTATCTTCTTCATTATGAGCTTCTGAAACTAACAGCGGCTTTATTTCTTTTTCCTTCAAGAATTTAAATATCTCCTTAAATTTTACCTTTCCCTTTCCTATAGCCAAGTGGTCATCATATTTTCCTAAATTATCATGGCAGTGAATTTCTTTAATATAAAAATAAAGAGTTTTTAACCATTCCATTTCTTCTTTTTCAGAAAAAACTTTTGCATGAGCAGGATCAAAACACCAAAAAAGTCTTTCTTTAAAATTTTCAAAAACAGGTTTTAAAAACTCCGGTTCTGGTTCAAAAACATTTTCTAAGGATATAGTTAAAACAAATTCCTTAGCTAATCCTAAAACTTTATCCATGCTTTCCAAAAAAATATTTCTCCATTCATTCTTTACTTCTCTATGATAATCTATATGATATCCAGAATGTAAAACTAAATTTAAAGGTTCAAAAATAGCAGATCTTTCTATAGCCAAAAATACCCTTTTTAAACTTATTTCTCTTATCCAAGGATCTAAAGCTCCTAAGGATAAATCCATAAAAGGTAAATGAATAGTTGTTTTTATCCCTGATTCTTTAAGTTTTTTAGCAATATTTTTAAAATCAAGATAAGAATATCTATCGAGTGCTTTTGCATTTAAAGTTATTTCAATATTTATCTTTTTTTCTAAAACTAAAGGCAAATATTTATTTATTAAAAGTTCCCAAGGGATAGAAACAAATATGAGATTTTCCATTTTTTCTATTTTTTGTAAAATTCTTTTATAGATAAAGTTACATAATCTATTTCTTTTTCTGTTAAATATGGATACAGAGGTAAACTTAAAACTTCTTTTGCAAGCTTTTCTGTAACAGGTAATTCTTTATTTTTTAAATTAAAGTTTTTATAAACTGGCTGTAAATGTAAAGGTGTTCTATAATATACCCCTGTCATTATTCCCTTGCTTTCCAAAAAAGTTTTTAATTTATCTCTATTTTTAGCTCTTATAGTAAATAAAGAATAAGAGGAAAAATAATTTTTAGGAAATTGAGGAAGCTTAACATAAGGTACTAAATCTTTTAAATTTTCCATGTAACTTTCTACTATAGCTTTTCTTAATGCCATTTCTTTTTCAAAATATTTAAATTTCACTAACAAAATTGCACTGTGAATTTCATCTATCCTTCCATTTACTCCGTGATATTTATAAAAATAAGGCTTAATTTGTCCATGTTCCTTTAACATTCTTATTTTTTTAGCTAAATTTTTATTAAAAGTAAAAACCATTCCTGCATCACCAAAAGTAGAAAGAGGTTTTGTTGGATAAAAAGAAGTTGCTGAAGCAATTCCAAAGGTTCCTACTTTTCTATTGCCTATTTTTGCTCCAAAGGCTTGACATATATCTTCTATCAAATAAATTTCTTTTTCTTCACAAAATTTTTTTATTTCTTTTAGATGGGCAGGTAAACCAAAAAGGCTTACTGCTATTACTGCAGAAACTTTTTTCCTCCCTTTTTTAAGTTTTTCATAGCTTTTCTCCAAACTTTCTAAAGAAATATTATAAGTATCCTCTTCTACATCAACAAAATAGGGAATAAGACCAACTCTTACAATAACTTCAGCAGTAGCTACAAAAGTAAAAGATGGCACTAAAACATATGTATTTTTAGGAAGTTCAAGGGCTTTTAAAATAAGAAATAAAGCTTCTGTCCCTGAAGAAACACCTATAGCGTAAGAAACACCTAAATAATTAGCTAAAAGATTTTCTAATTCCTGAGTTTGTGGACCATTTAAATAAATTCCACTTCTAAGAACTCCCAGAACCTTTTTTTCTATTTCTTTTTTATAAACTTCGTAATTTCTCTTTAAATCTATAAAAGGAACTTTTTCCATTACTTTATTCTCCAATTAAACTTGAACTAAAAATCGCAATAATTATACTTTAATTTTTAAGAATTTCCAAATCAAAAATGAAGAAGGTTCTTTTTTATAGAAAAGGAGCTTTTGGAGATACCCTTCTAACTTTTCCTATTTTTGAGGTTTTAAAAAGGAAAGACTATTATATTGTAGCTATAGGAAATACAGATTACTTAAAAATAGCTAAGGAATTAAATTGGATTGATGAAATATATAGTGATTTTTACAAAGAAATCTTAAAGAAAAATTATGAGCTTAAAATTATATTTTCTAAAACTGAAGGTTTTGATCCTTTTCCTTCTGAAAGAATATGGATAGTTGATTATTATTTTAATTTGCTAAAATTAGAAAAAAACTTTTCCTTAGTTCTACCTATAAAGGATTCTATAGAAAGTCCTTTTAAAAATAAAGTGGTCTTACATCCAGGAAGTGGTTCTTTTAAAAAAATCCCAGATTTTTCCCTTTTTGAAAAAATTGAAAAGTTTTTTCGCTCTAAAGGCCTTGAGGTTATATATTTTGTTGGAGAAGCTGATAGTTGGATTAAAAATTTTACTCAAAATTTTTGGGAATGTTTTGATCCTTTAATATTAGCTAAAGTCCTTAAAAAAGCTAAACTTTTTATTGGAGTTGATAGTGGAGTGTCTCATCTTGCAAGTTATTTAGGAATTAAATCTTTCATTTTTTATGGTCCTACCGATACTCTCTTATGGAAACCCATAGGAAAAAATTATAAAATTATTTCTCTTAACTTAAAATGTAGTCCCTGCTTTCCAAAGGTATGTGAAGAAAGACCTTGTTTAGATTCCAGTTTACTTTTTGATAAATTTTTAAAAGCTTTTAATGATTTATAGATTTTTTAAATAAATTTTTTATTTTTTATTGATTTTTTTTATTAGAGTTTTTTCACTTTCAAATATAAATTAGAAAAAAATTATTTGGAGGTTTGTGAAATGAAAGAAATTAATGCTAAAGGGCTTCCTTGTCCTCAACCTGTAATTAAAACAAAAGAAGCCTTAGAAACTTTAAAAGAAGGAGAAAAAATAAAAGTAATAGTTGATAATGAAACAGCTTTAAAAAATATTCAAAAATTTGTTAACTCTCAAGGACATAAAATTCTTTCTATAGAAAATTTAAACTCAGATTTTCTAATTATCATTGAAAAAGTAGAAGGAAAAGAAAAAGAATTTACTATCAGTTGTGAAACTGAGCCTAAAAAAGATGATGAAGGTCTTTTTGTAGTTATCGCAACTGATACTATGGGAAAAGATGAAAGCCTTGGTAAAATTCTTATGAAAGCCTATTTTGAAACTATGCTTGCTCATAATCTTTTGCCTAAAAAAATTTTTTTTATGAATAAAGGTGTTTTTTTAACTACTGAGGAGGAAGAAATTATTCCTATATTGAAGAAACTTGAAAAAAGAGGAGTAGAAATTTTTAGTTGCGGAACCTGCTTGAAATATTATCAATTAGAAGATAAATTAAAAGTTGGACATAGAGCAGGTACTGATGTATATTTAGAGGGAATTTTTTATTCTAAAAAAACAATATGGATTGGATAAAGGAGTAAAAATATGAAAGTAAGTATTCTTATGGGAAGTGATTCAGATCTTCCCATTATGAAGGATTCAGCAGAAATTTTAGAGTTTTTTGAAATTCCTTATGAAATATCTATTATATCTGCTCATAGAATCCTTGAAAAGGCTTTAGAATATGCAAAAACTGCTGAAGAAAAAGGAATCGAAGTAATTATTGCAGGAGCAAGTGGAGCAGCTCATCTCCCTGGAATTATAGCTTCCTTAACCCTTGTTCCTGTAATAGGAGTTCCCATTAAAAGTAATTTTTTAGATGGTCTTGATTCTCTTTTATCAATTGTTCCAATGCCAACAGGAATTCCTGTGGCTACAGTAGCTATAAATAATGCTAAGAATGCAGCTCTTCTTGCAGTCCATATTCTTTCTATTAAATACCCTGAGCTAAAAGAAAAACTTAAGAAATATAGAGAAGAAATGAAAAAGACAATAATAGAAAAAAATGAAAAACTTCAAAATCTGGGATATAAAAAATACTTATCAGGTAGCTAAGTATTTAAAAGCCTTTTTCCCTATGTCTTTTCTATAATGAGCTCCTTCAAAATAAATCATTGATACTGCTTTATAAGCTTTTTCTATAGCTAAGGGGATATCTTTATCAAGAGCTGTTACTCCTAAAACTCTTCCTCCACTAGTATAAAATTCATTGTTAATTTTTTTTGTCCCAGCATGAAAAATAACAACCCCAGGAATTTGAGAAGCTTTTTCAAGCCCATTTATTTTTTTACCTTTTTCATATTTTCCTGGATAACCTTTACTTGCCATAACTACACAAACTGCTGAATCATTTTTTTCTCTTAAGTCAATTTTATTAAGATTTACTTCTAAGGCCGCTTCTATAATTTCAAGAAAATCATTTTCTACTCTAGGAAGAATAACCTGAGCTTCAGGATCTCCGAGTCTGCAATTAAATTCAAGAACATAGGGTTCTTTATTAACTATCATAAGTCCTGCATATAAAAATCCCGTATAGGGATACCCTTCTTTTTCAAGGATTTTTAAAGTAGGTTTTATTATTTTCCCTTCTATTTTTTCTTTAAGTTCTGGATCTATGAGTGGGGTTGGTGAATAAGCTCCCATTCCACCTGTATTGGGTCCTTCATCATTATCAAGAAGTCTTTTATGATCTTGTGAAGTTGGTAAAGCCTTAAAGTTATAACCATCTGTAATCACAATATAAGAGGCTTCTTCTCCTACTAGCTTTTCTTCAATTACAACCTTATTCCCAGCTTCTCCAAAAATTTTTTCTTCCATTATCTTTTCAACTGCTTTAATAGCCTCTTCTTTTGTTTCACAAACAAAAACCCCCTTTCCAGCACAAAGCCCATCAGCTTTTACTACTATAGGTGCTCCTTTTTTTTCTATATAAGCTTTAGCTTTTGAAGATTCATCAAAAACTTCGAATTTTGCTGTAGGAATACCAGCTTTACTCATAATCTCTTTAGCAAAAGATTTACTTCCTTCTAAAAGTGCTCCTATGCTATCTGGACCAAAAACTTTAATTCCCTCTTTATTCAAAAAATTTTTTAATCCTTTTACTAAAGGTTCTTCAGGACCAGGAATTACAAGATCAATTTTATTTTCTTTACAAAACTTGGTAATATTATCAAAATCTGTTACAGAAATATTTTCTGCAGTTTCTGCTATTTCTGAAATCCCTCCATTTCCCGGTATACAAAACAATTTTTCAAGCTTAGAACTTTTTGAAAGAGTATAACAAATTGTATGTTCTCTTCCCCCACCACCTAAAATAAGAACTCTCATTTTTATACCCTATTTTAATTTTTTTATTTTTTATTATAGATAGAACTTTTAAATGTCAATATTTTAAATTTATAAAGTATTAAAATAATAAGAAATATTCCTCCTATTTGAGTCCAAAAAAAGGTTTGTTTAAAAGTATCCTGAAAAGCAAAACTTAAAGCCTGAATGTATTCTGTTTTATATAAAAGGGCTTTTGCTTTTTTAAAGGCATAAGCTTCTGAAAAATATTTTTGAGCAATATACCACCATTTTTCTACTAACATATTTACATATCTAAATTCTTGAAGTTCTGTAATTCTTAAAAAGTGATAATTGGTTCTTTTTTCAAGAGTATTGGTAGCTATAGCAATTCCTATTGAACCACCAACAAACCTTTGATAATGAAATAAAACCACTCCTAATCCTGTTTTTTCTCCAAGATTTCTTAAAGCTAATGTTGTTAAAGGAGCAAAAAAGCACCCTATAGCAATACCTAAGGGAATGGTTAAAATTGCTGCTTTTAGAGCTGGAGTATAATAATTTAATTTTGGCAAAAGAAAAATAGTAGTAATACTAAAAATCAAAAAATTAACAAAAAGAATAATTATAGGAGAAAATATGTCAGAAAGTCTTCCTGAAATAACTGCAAAAATACCTGCAAAGGCGGCATAAGAAAGCATATGAAGACCCGCCTGAAAAGTAGTAAGCCCCTTTAAATTTTGATAATACAGAGAAATTAAATAGAAAACCTGATACATAACAAACCCTAAAATAAAGAACTGAAAAGCCATTGATAAACCAAATTCTGGAATAGTATAAATTTTAAAATCTATAAGCGGCTTTTTACTCATAAGTTCAGAAGCAAAATAAAGGGAATAAAAAGTTAAACTTAAAATAAGAAAAGATACTATAAAAGTAGACTGAAACCAGCCATATTGCTGACCCTTTGACACAGCTATAAGTAAAAAAATAGTTGCCAGTGAAACTAAGCCATAACTTATAAAATTAAAGGAAAATTCTTTTCTTTTCCCTAAAGCATAAGGTAGAAAAGAGATTGCAGCAATTAAATCAAGAATTCCTATGGGTACATTAATATAAAAAGCCCATCTCCAAGAAATATATTCTGTAAGAAATCCTCCCACTGTAGGACCCAAGGCGGGAGCAAAACTTACTCCCAAACTATAAATTCCCATAGCAGTCCCTCTCTTTTCTGGAGGATATACATTAAGAAGGATGGTCTGAGCTGTAGCCATAATAAAAGCTTCTCCAACACCTTGAAAACTTCTAAAAATAATCATTTGAGGCAAACTATTAGCTAAACCACAAAATGCACTAAAGGTAACAAAAAAAATAAGCCCTACTGTATAACATAAAGCATATCCTACATATCTTGAAAAAGTTTCTACAAATAAAAGAGTTATAGCTGCAGAAATCATATAACTTATACCCACCCACTGAATCCCATATAAATCTGTAGATAGAGGACCTAAAAGTTTGGGTATTATAGTATTTACCACTGTAGTATTCAAAATAGCTAGAAAATGACCAATCATAAGGGTAATAGTTATAGCTATCCTTTCTAAAGAAGAAATTTGATGATAAAATTCTGTTGGTTTCATTTAATTTAAAGATTTGCTTTAAGTTTTATATATTTTCCTGGCAAATTTTCTACTAATCCCTTAAGTTCTAATTCTGTAAGAATAGAAAGAACTTCAAAAGGAGACTTATTTACTTTAACAAAAATTTCCTCTACATGTTGAGGATAGGAAGATAAAAGAGAAAGTATTTCTTTTTCTTCCTTTGTTAGTTCAATTTCTATTTTTTCTTTTAATAAAATTTTTTCTTTCTTCCATCCAAAATAAGCTAAAATCTCTTCAGGAGAAGTAATAACATTTGCTCCCTCTTTTATAAGGTAATGAGTGCCTTCACTTTGAGAAGAAAATACACTTCCTGGAATAGCAAAAACTTCTCTTCCTTGATTTAATGCCCATTTAGCAGTTATTAAAGTTCCACTCTTTCTTCCTGCCTCTATAACTACAATTCCTTCACAAAGACCACTTATAACTCTATTTCTCATGGGAAAATTTTCTTTTCTCGGTTTGGTATCAAAAGGAAACTCTGAGATTATTGCACCACCGTTTTTAATAATTTTTTCAAAAAGTTCTCTATTTTCTGCTGGATAGATAATATTTATACCACAACCAAGAACCCCTATTGTATAACCATTTCCATCCAAGGCTCCTTTATGGGAAATACTATCAACCCCTCTTGCAAGCCCAGAAACTATTCCTACATTATTTTCTGCCAGTTTTTTAGAAAATTTATAGGCTACTTCTTTTCCATAAGAAGTAGGCTTTCTTGAGCCTATAATGGCAATTAAATTTTTATCTTTTAAAAGCTCTCCCTTTACATATAAAAAGAGTGGTACATAGGAGATAGTTTTTAATTTTTCAGGAAATTCCTTATCTTTAATAAAATATATTTTTACTTTTTCTTTTTCAGCTCTCTTTATTTCCTTTTTTGCTAAGTTGATTATTTCACTTTCTGAATATTTTTTAAAATTTATAATTTCTCTTATATCTATTCCTTCTTCAAAATATTTTATAGTTTTAAAAATATTTCTTTCTTTAAGATAAAAACCAAGCCAAAGAAGTTTTTCTTCCATTTTTAAAATTGAAAAGTAAGAGTTCTTTTGTCTACCTTAATATCTGCTAAGTTTTTCAATTGATAAGAGAGGTCTTTTAAATTTTCATAAACTAAGTTATCTAAATCTTTATCCCATAAAAATTCTACTCTCTTATTCTTTTTTATAAAAATCTTTAAATGGGTATTTTCTTTCAAATTTAAAAATATCTCTTGGCAGATATTACAGAAAAGACCTTTTAATAAGTTATAGGGAACTTCAATAAGAACTTTTTCTTCTTCAAAAATTTCTTTTTTAACTTTATGTTTAAAGGGCATAAAGGCTTCCCAAAATAATATTTCTTTTTCTATAATCTCTTTAAGATCCCAGGGTCCAGTTTTTTCGTTATAAATTTCATCAAAAGCTGTATTTATTTGATTCTGAAGCTTTTGTAAAAGGTTTAAAGCTTTATTCACCCTTTCATAAATTTCTTTATTTAAATCAAGATCTTTTTTCATAAGTATGAGCTGAAGTTCTAAAGAAATTCCTTGTAGGGTTCCTCTTAAATTATGAAAATAACCTTGAAGAAGTCCTCCTAAGGCTATTCTTTTACAAAAATTAAAATTTTCTTTCATTTTTCTTTTAAAATTTCTCTTCCAAAAAGGGCTTTTTTAAGGGTTAAAGGATCAATAAATTGAATTTCCATACCCATTGGGATACCACAGGCTATTTTAGTTACCCTAACTGGATAATCTTTTAAAACTTCAAGAATATAAGATGTAGTTGCTTCTCCTGAAAGAGTAGGAGAAAGAGCTATAATTATTTCTTTTATATTTCTTAACTTTATAAGATAAAGCATATGATCAAGCCCCAGTTCTTTTGGTCCTATCCCATCCTTAGGAGATAAAAGATAATGCAAAACAAAGTAATATCCATTAAAAATCCCAGTTTCTTCTATATAAGAAAGATTAACAGGATTTTCAACAATACAAAGAAGTTCTGAATCTCTTTTTTCGTCTTTACAAATAGAACAAATTTCTTCTTCAGAAAGGTTTCTACAAAATTTACACAATTTAACTTTATAAGGCAATTCTTTAATAAGTTCTCCTATGGTTTCACAAAGTTCGGGTTTAGATAAAAGAAAAAAAGAAATTCTTGTAGCACTCTTTTCCCCTAATCCAGGAAGTTGAGAAATAGTTTCTATGAGTTTTTTAAAAATATAAGGATATACTCCAGACATAAATTAGAAAAGTCCTGGAAGATTTAACCCTGGCAATTTAAGCCCGCCTGTAATTTTAGTTAGTTCTTCTTCTATCATTTCTTTAGATCTTTTTAAAGCCTCATTTACTCCTGCAATTATAAGATCTTCTAACATTTCCTTTTCTTCAGGGTTTATAAGTTCCTTTTCAATTTCAATAGAAATAATTTCTTGCTTCCCATTAGCTGTAACTGTAACCATTCCTCCACCTACTTGAACAGTTATTGTTCTTTCTTCAAGCTGTTTTTGTGTTTCTTCAAGTTTTTTTTGAATTTTTTGCATTTCTTTAACTAATTGTTGGAATTGGGGTGGTATTTTCATTTTTTACTCCTTTAAAGGTTGTATATAAGCTATTTTAGCTGATAAGATTTTTAAAATTGCCTTTACCTCAGGTCTTTCTTTTATCTCTTCTAAGGTGATCTTCTTTTTCTCTTCTATTTCTACTCTGAGGGGTTTATTAAAATAACTTTCTATTTTTTCTCTCAAAAGTTTGTAATAAGGTGAATCTATAATGTTTAAAGAGGAACTTATTTTAAAAAATATTTCATTTGTTTTTATTTCAGGCTTTGGCAAACTGCTTACTAATCCATAAAGGGGCAAGCTTTCCTTTTTAATTTCTTCCACAAAATTTTCCCAACTTTTCTCTTTTATTTCTAAATGTTCTTGTGTAGAAGGGAGAGAAAAGGAAAAGTGATTAACCGTTACCTGATCAAGTTTTTCTATTAAATCCTTTAAAGGGATAAGTTTCTCATATTCACAAATTCTCAATAAAGCAAGTTCAAATTGAAGCTGAGGATAACTACTTTTTCTTAATATTTCCAGATCTCTTACTAAACTTTGAAATATTAATAAAATATCTTCAAGCTCATTTTCAAGAATAAGATCTCTAATCCCAGGGGTATGAAATCCTATTTTACTTTCTTTAGGAAATGCTTTAATAACTAAAAGTTCTCTGAAAAATTCTGTTAATTTTTCCATTAGATATATTAAATCTATTCCTTGTTCATAAACTTTTTGAGCAACTTCTAAAACCTTTTTTAAATTCTTTTCTAAAAGAATACTTGCAATTTCTTCTACTAATATGGTTTCATGCCAACCAAAAGCTGAGATTACATCTTCTTTAGTTTTAGTTCCATATGTCATCGCCTGATCAAGCAAAGAAAGCGCATCTCTCAAACTTCCTTGTGCTTCTTTAGCAATAAGCTCTAAAGCCTCTTCTTCTATCTGATAATTTTCTTTCTCACAAACTTCTTTTAGATATTTAACTATCAATGGATGTTCTAATCTTCTAAAATCATATCTTTGACATCTTGAAAGAATGGTAGGTAAAAGTTTATTAGGTTCTGTAGTTGCAAGTATAAAATAAACATGAGAAGGTGGCTCTTCTAAAGACTTTAATAAAGCATTAGAAGCTTCTCTAGTGAGCATATGTGCTTCGTCTATAATGTAAATTTTTACTTTTCCTTTAGCAGGAGCGAATTTTAAATTTTCAATAAGTTCTCTTATCTGATCAATTCCCCTGTTTGAAGCTGCATCAATTTCTATTACATCTACAAAGATTCCTTTGCTAATTTCTAAGCAGTTAGAACACTCATTACAGGGTTCATAATTATTTATAAGATTCTGACAATTTAAAGCTTTAGCAATAATTCTTGCCACTGTAGTTTTCCCGGTTCCTTTTATACCTGAAAATAAAAGAGCATGAGAAAGTTTTTGATGTTTAAGTGCATTAGTTAAAGTTCTTATTACATGATTTTGTCCAATTACTTCTTTAAAACTCTGAGGACGATAACGACGTGCTAAAACTAAATATGACATAGGTATATTTTAAACTTTTTTAGAACTTTGACAACTTTCTTTAATTTGCTTGACAAGATATTTTTTAAAGTTAATTTATTAAATAAAGGTTAACGGGGCGTAGCTCAGTCTGGTAGAGCTCCGGCTTCGGGAGCCGGGTGTCGCAGGTTCAAATCCTGTCGCCCCGATTTTTAAAAAGCCGGGGTGGCGGAATTGGCAGACGCGCTGGATTCAGGATCCAGTGGGAGTAAATCCCATGCGGGTTCAAATCCCGCCCCCGGCATTTAATTAAAAATTATTAAAAATATGAAAAAAAATCAAAAACTCCCCTCTGAAGAACTTCTTAAAAAAACCTTTATAGCAGATTTACACATTCATTCCAAATACAGCCGTGCCTGTAGTAAATTTATGGAAATTCCTTTTTTAGCTGAAACAGGAAAATTAAAAGGTCTTCAAGTTATAGGGACAGGTGATTTTACTCATCCTATGTGGCTAAAAGAGTTAAAAGAATACTTAGAATATGACATAAAATCAGGACTTTATTTTTTTAATAAACTCCCTGATGGACCTAAATTTATCTTAACCTCTGAAATATCTCTCATTTTTTCAAAAAACAATAAATCAAATAGAAGAGTACATCTTATTATAATAGCACCAGATTTTGAAACTGTAGAAGAAATAAATCTTTATTTATCAAAACTGGGGAATCTCCTAATAGATGGAAGACCCACTTTTGGCATAGATTGTGAGAAGTTAACTTTAGACTTAATTAAAATCTCTGATAAAATTTTAATTATACCTGCACATGCTTGGACCCCCTGGTATTCAGTCTTTGGTGCCTTTTCAGGTTTTGATTCTTTAGAGGAGGCTTTTGGAGAAGCTACTCCTTATATTTATGCTATAGAAACTGGTCTTTCCTCTGACCCAGAAATGAATTGGAGAATCTCTAAACTTGATCATATAACTTTAATATCTTGTTCAGATGCCCATTCTCTTTCTAAATTAGGAAGAGAAGCAACAGCCTTTTTTTATCCTTTAACCTATGATAATATCTATCAATCTATTAAAACCGGAAATATTGCTTTTACTATAGAATTTTATCCTGAAGAAGGAAAATATCATTATGATGGACATAGAGACTGTAAGGTATGCCTTTCTCCCAAGGAAACAAAAGCTTTAGGATATAAATGTCCAAAATGCGGTAATCCTTTAACTATAGGAGTACTTCATAGAATAGAAATTTTAGCTGATAGAGAAGAAGGATATATACCTTCTGGTAAACCTTTATCTGTCCATTTAGTACCTCTTATAGAAATAATAGCTGAAGTTTTTAATCTTAACAAAATGAGCCCATCTATAGAAAAATTATATCAACAATATACCTCTCTTATAAGAACTGAATTTGACCTTCTTTTAAAAATAGATTTAAAGGAGCTTGAAAGGGTTTTCCCTTCTAAGTTATTGGAAGGAATTAAAAGGGTAAGAGAAGGGAAAATATTTGCTAAACCTGGTTATGACGGAGAATATGGAATTATAAAAATTTTTGAACCTCCTGAAGAATTAAGTCCTCAAGGTCTAAAACAACAAAGTCTATTTTCTTTGCAATAATTGCAATAAACTTGAAATTTATGCATTTTTTAAATTAACCATTGCTTATTTATTCTATATAAATTCCAGGCATATTTTTTGAAAATATTTATTTAGATTTTAAAATAGGGGGTGATAAAATGAAAAACCTTAAATTTTTAATACTAACTTTTATTTTGGTTTGTTTTTTAACTACCTTTAATCTAAAATCTTCTTATGGAAAAGATATAGATGTGGGAATTTCTATAAATGATGGCAAAATTTCACATTTCTATTTCTCTGTAGGGGATTATTATAGAATTCCTGTAGAAAAAATAATTATTATTAAAAAAAGATACCCTTTTATTTTAGAAGAGGAAATACCTATAATCTTTTTAATCCATAAATATCGCGGGATAGAACCAGATATAATTATACAAATGAGAAAAAGAGGATATTCTTGGTATAATATAATGATTCATTTTGGATTGTATCCAGATACTTTATTTAGAAATTATGTAGTAATTTATGGTCCTCCTTATGGCAAAGCTTGGGGATACCATAAAAAACTTAGAGGAGAAAAAATCGTTATTTATTGTGATAGAGATATTATAGAATTATCAAACATCAAATTTTTAACTGAATATTATCACGAAGATCCAAAAATAATTATTGAATATAAAAAGAAATATTTAAAATATATAGAAGTTAATGATATTCTTTTTAAAAAGCACAAACTACATAAAAATAAACTATAAAATAAAGGTCCCTCCCTTTTTAATGAGAGGGACCCTTAAAAGTAAGATTTAAATTATTTCTTTTCAGCTGGTTTTTCAGCTGGTTTTTCAGGAGCTGGTGCTGTGACATTTTCGGCTGGAGCTGGAGCAGGTGCTGGTGCTTCTACTTTAGGTGCTTCCTCTGTTTTGGGTGCTTCTTCCTTTTTCTTGCATCCAGTTAATCCTACCATACCTACTAAAGCTACACTCAATACGAAAGACACTAACTTCTTCATGGCTTACCCCCTCCTTTTATAATTTTAGATTTTTAAAATTAGAATAAATTATTAACACTTTCAAGATTTTTGTCAAGAGAAATTTTTAAATGAAATTAAACTTTTAACTTAATTATAGAAAAATTTTTAAAAATTTTTAAACGAATTCTCTTTGAATTAATAAAGATTTATATAATCCCACTTTTAAATATTTGTATATTCTTTCTGGCTCTATATTAAGATGTTTTAATAAATCTTCAGAAACTTTATAATTAAAAGCATCTACTCCTCCGCCTATTCCAAGCATATTGGCTAAAATATTTGAAAGCGCTACAATACTTGCTATATCACTTTGAAGCATAAGATCACTATCATGATGAGCTCTTATGGCAAAAGAAATATATTTAGGAAACTCCCACCTTTCTAATAAATGCGCTCCTACAAGCCCATGATCCACTCCTAAAACTAACCACTCTACCTGAATAAAATCCCAATCCATCCTTTCTTTTGCAATTTTTTGAAATTCCTTAATTTCTAATTTAGTATATAGATCAAGCACTATTTTGCCTATATCATGTAAAATTGAAGCTATATATACTGTTTCTATTTTTGCAGGTGGAAAACCAATATCAAAAGCTATCTCTTCAGCTATAATTCCACAAGCAAGTGAATGAAACCATATATCTTCTACACTAATTCCATAACCTATTAGATCTTTATTAAAATATTTTTTCGCAACTGAGGCAACCACAATAAATTTAATCTGATTAATTCCCAAAAACATAAAGGCTTTAAATAGAGAATCTATTTTTTGAGGTAAACCAAAAGCTGGTGAATTTACAATTTTTAAAAAATTTGCAGTAATTCCTGGATCACTTTTTATTATCCTTTCAAGCTCTCTAAAATCTACATCCTCCTTTTTTAATAATTCAAGTGCCTGAAAAGCTACTTTGGGAAAAGCAGGAATGGTATCAACTTTATCAAAAATTCTTTCTAAAATTTGCCTTTTCATAATACTTCTTCCTCTCCATTTAAATTTATTTTTAAAATTTTTTCCTTTAAATTAACTTCTAAAAAACTCTGACAATTAAAGCCAACTCTTAGTATAATATTCTCAGGATTAATAGGATATTTAATTAAAAAGCTCTGAACTACCTTAAAATTCATTTCTCCTATATTAAGAGCCTCAGGAGAATTTTTATATTTACTCCCCCCTGCAATAGCTATTTTAGCAGAAGAAAAATTAAAGCCTTTATTTTCCAATTCTTCAAAAAATAAAGGTAATAAAGTCTGTCCAGATAAAATCAACTCCCCTGCTTCAATTTCTAAATCACTTTCTTTATAGGGCAAAACAAAATAACATAATCCTGCAATCTCATTTTCTTTATCAATCATCCCAAGAGCTATACCGCTTCCTAAAAAATCAGTTTTTAATATTACTCCTTTCTTTTCAACTATTTCATAATGTCCTTTAGGAACTTTTATTATCATTTTAAACTCCTTTTATTACAAAATTCTAATTTTTTTAGTGGGAGCAGTAACTACATCAAGTTTATCTATTTCTTGTAAGGCTTTGATTACATTTTTTTCTTTTGTTTCATGAGTTAACATAACCACAGGTACAGAACCTTTCTTTTTTTGCCTTCCTATTTGGACTACCGAAGCTATACTTATATTGTTTTTACCTAGGATACCAGAAATTTTGGATAAGACACCAGGTTTATCTATAGCTGAAAACCTAAAATAATATTTAAATTCCACTTCTTCTATAGGTCTTATATTTAAAAAATTATTATTCTTTGTCAACGGATATTTTATAAAGGGTTTTTTTCCAAAGCAAGAATATTCTATCGCATCTATTATATCACTTACCACTGCACTGGCAGTTGGTTCTTTCCCTGCTCCTAATCCATAAAGTAAAATATCACCTACAAAATCTCCTGTAATATAAAGGGCATTATAATTTAAACGCACCGAGGTTAGTACATGATTTTCAGGAATAAGAGCCGGATGAACTCTTATTTCAATTTTCCCTTTTCTTTTTAAGGCGAAAGCTAATAATTTAACTACATATCCAAAATCTTTAGCAAATTTTAGATCCATTAAGTCTATTTCATCTATTCCTTCTGTATAAACTTCTGAAACAGGTATATAATATCCAAAAGCAAGAGAAGCTAAAATTGAAATTTTGTGAGCTGAATCAATACCCTTTATATCAAGGGTAGGATCTGCTTCAGCATATCCTTTTGCTTGAGCTGCTTTCAATGCATCTTTAAAATTGAGATTATTTTCAAGCATTCTGGTTAAAATATAATTAGTGGTTCCGTTTATAATTCCTATTATAGATTTTATATTATTTCCAATTAAAGCTTCCTTTAAAGTTTTTATTATAGGTATTCCTCCACCTACTGAAGCTTCAAAACCAAAAAATCTTTTTCTTTTTCTTGCCTCTTCCCAAATTTCATCTCCATGTTGAGCTAAAATCGCTTTATTTGCTGTAACTACTTCCTTTCCTTCTTGTAAAGCTTTTAAAACAAAATCTTTAGCTGGCTTTATACCGCCCATTAATTCGCAAATAATGGAAATTTCAGGATCTCTTAAAATTTCTTTTATATCAGTGGTTAAAAGATTTTTATCTATTTTTATTTCTCTTTTCTTTTCCAAGTTCTTAACTAAAATTTTTTTTATCACTGGTTTTATTCCTATTCTTTCTTTTATAAGATCGGAATTTTTGGTTAATAATTCATAAACTCCTGTTCCTACTGTTCCAAACCCAAGTAAAGCTATGTTTACTTCTTTCATTTTACCCCCATACTTTAGATTAAAGAAAAACTGCAAATAGGACAAGAAGATTCTCTTTCTTCAGAACCTCCTATATAAATTACTTGTTCCCCTTTAGAACCATATCTAAATACAGTAACCCCTTTTAATCCTAATTTATAAGCTTTTAAATAAATATTCTTAACATCCTCTACAGTTGCTTCCTTGGGTAAATTAATTGTTTTAGATACTGCATTATGTGTAAACTTTTGAAAAGCTTCCTGAATAGCTAAATGTTGCTCAGGAGCTATTTCATAAGTTGTTAGAAAGAGTCTTTTTATTTTCTCAGGCAATTTCATATCTTTTAAAATACCCCTTTCTTTAACTTCTTCTAAAATGCTTTCTATTTCATTTTCGGAAAATTTTTCTCTTTCTAAAGTTTCAATAAAAAGTGGGTGAATTTCTTTTATAAAAATATTTTCAAGGGTTTTTCTTTCATAATAAATTCCAAAAAGAGGTTCTATACCTGATGAAACTCCAGCAATTAAAGAAATACTTCCTGTGGGAGCAATAGTTGTAGTGGTTGCATTTCTCATATAAGGTATTTCAAATCTATCCCAAATACTTCCTGCATAAGCAGGAAAGTTTCCTCTTTCTTTAGCAAGCTCACAAGAAGCCTTCACAGATTCTTCATTTATAAATTTCATAATTTTTTTAGCCATCTCAATAGCAGAAGGATCAGAATAAGAAATATTTAGTTTTATAAGAAAATCAGCAAAACCCATTACCCCAAGACCTATTTTTCTCGTAAGTCTAGTAATTTTATCTATTTGAGGAACAGGAAATTTATTAATTTCTATCACATTATCAAGAAATCTAACAGCTAAATGAATTGTTTTTTTAAGTTCTTCCCAATCAATTTGACCTTCTTCAACAAAATTGGTTAGATTAATAGAACCTAAATTACAAGATTCAAAAGGAAGAAGTGGTTGTTCACCACAGGGATTTGTAGCCTCAATTTCTCCTAAATGGGGAGTGGGGTTGTATTTATTTATAATATCTATAAAAATGACCCCTGGATCACCAGTTTCCCAGGCAGATTCAGATATTAAGAAAAAAATTTCCTCAGGATCTACATATTTTACTATCTTTTTATTTCTGGGATTTATTAAAGGGAATTTTTCTTTTTTTTCTAAAGCAAACATAAACTGGTCAGTTATAGCTACAGATAAATTAAAATTAGTAAGAGTATTTTCGTTTCTTTTAGCTAATATAAATTCTTCTATATCTGGATGATCAACCCTTAAAATCCCCATATTAGCACCGCGTCTTTTCCCACCCTGTTTTATAGCTTCTGTAGCGCTATCAAATACCTTTATAAAAGATAAAGGACCACTTGCTACTCCTTGAGTAGAAGCAACTATATCTCCTTTTGGTCTAATTTTTGAAAAGGAAAAACCTGTTCCCCCTCCGGATTTATGTATAAGGGCAGTATATTTTAAGGTTTCAAAAATTGAATCTAAAGAATCTTCAATAGGTAAAACAAAGCAGGCAGAAAGTTGTCCTAAAGGACATCCTGCATTCATTAAAGTGGGAGAATTGGGCAAAAAATCAAGGTTAGTCATCATATCGTAAAATTTTTCAGCATATTTCTCACAAAGATAGGGATCCTTAGAGAAATTTGCCTCAGCACTCGCTACAGCTTTAGCAACTCTTTCAAAGAGTTCCTCAGGAGTTTCAATTATTTCATTTTTGTCATTTTTTAAAAGATACCTTTGTCTTAGTATAATAAGAGCTGATTCTCTTAAGTTTATTTTTTTATGCTTCATATTACTTTTAAGCTTTAAGGTCTATAAGTATAAGAGTTTGATACTTTGGATCTGGAGGCTCTTTAAGAGCTATATACTTAAACTCATCTTCAAATCTTTTAATTATAAAGTTTAAAAAAGATTCAAGCAATTCTTTTTCTACATACCATTCACTTCTTGCAAAATTTTCAAAATTTTTAAATAACTTTTCTTTATACTCCTTTCTTAGGTAACATACTCCTTCTTTTTCATCTATTAATTTATTTATCACTTCTTTCCATGCACTTTTAGGAAGAGCTTTAAAAACAAATTCTCCTTTATAAAGAAATTGAGAAAGTGCAGTAAGTATTAAAGAACTCCACGTAAGAAAATTGGCATCAAAATTTCTTCCCGGTTTGTTCACTTCATTTATCCAAGAAAGAGAGGAACCAAATATTTTTTCTATAAGTGGTGCCATATAACCTATTTCTTCAATATACCTTCTTACCATTTTTATTTCACTTAATTTTCTAAAGATAGTGTATTCTTTTTCTGTTCCTATTTTTTCAGGTTGAAATAGTGCTATTTCATTTATTTTTTTTACTAAAACCCCTTTTAAATATCCGTAATAAGGCTGATCAAGATAGTTAAGAATGGAAGAGTCAAAATCTTTATTTTTGGTAAGATTGAGTGCAAACTTTCTTAAATCCTTTAAAACATTTTGAGAAACTCTAAAAATGTCTTCTAAAAAGTGCTCCTCTAAAATCTTTTTTGCTATTTCTAAGTTCCCCAGGGAAACGTATTCAAGTCCTATGTTTAAAGAACCCCATACTTTATCTAAACTCTTTTTGATTTGTTCTATTTCATCAATGATGACATTATCAACAATTATTACTTTATTTGCTATCCAGGCAAGTTCCCTTTTTATTCTTTCAAATTGACTTAAGTTATCTAAAATCTCAAGAACCCTAAAAATAAAAAGTTCTTCTGAACCTGTATAAATCATAATATTAATAGGGGGTTGAGTCTCTTCACTCATAGGTAAATATTTAGGATCTATTTTCCTTAAACTTTTAAGTGGAATATAAGAAAAAATATCAAGAGCTTCAAAATACTCTGGTATACCTTCATCTGCAAGTCTACCATTTTTCCATCTATAAGCCCTTTCTTCTACTTCTGCAGGTATTTCCCATATTACAGATTCCATAAGAGCAAAATATGTATCTGGCATTTCTTCTCTTAAAATTTCAATTATTCTTCTAAAATAAAACTCAAGGGAAGGCACTTTAAACTCTATAAAATAAAAATCATCAAGGGTATAGGAAGGAAGAAAATCCATAGCTTCTATAAGTTCCATATCATCTGGTTTTTTATAAATCTTTATAAATTTTTGAAGTATAGCTATCAAAAAGTCCCAATCTGCAACTTTTAACCATTCTAAAACCTTATCTTCTCCTGCGTTAAAAAGAAGAATAATCCAAGAAGCAACTCTTTCTACCTTTATTCTATCCTTATACCAAGCATCTATATCAAACATAAATTGGATTTGGCTTCCCTTAGCATAAGAAATAAGCTCAACAGCCAAATCAAGAGAAGAGGCTTTTAAAGTAAGAAATAGTTCTTGAGGAGGAAGATTTTTAACCACACCTTCTGGATAAGGAGAATAGAGGATTAATTTTGCCCTTTCCTCCCAAGGAGTACTTAGAACTAAATCATAAATTTCATAAAATTTTAGATTTGCTAAAGTTTTCTCTATCTCGTTTTCGGAAAGTTTAAGAAGATTTTCTAAATTAATACCTGGTAAAATCTCTTTCTTTGTAAAAAGCTGATTCATAATGAACTATCTCACCCTTTCTTATCCTTACTACTATAACATCAAATCTTATATCCTTTATTTTACTTAATTTTTGAAAATTTTTAAGAAGAAAATAATCTGCTACTTTAAAAATTTTTTCTCTTTTTTTAAAGTCTACCTTTTCTTCAGCAAGAAATTCATCTTCACCAAATTCACTTTTTACCTCTACAAAAATTAAAGTAGTTTTTTTCTTAGCAATAATATCTATTTCTCCAAAGTGAGTTCTATAATTTTTTTCTAAAATTTCAAATCCTTTAGAAATAAGATATTTTGCTGCTAATTCTTCAGCCTTTTCACCTTTTTCTTTTGGGGTAAGTCTTTGAAAGAACTCTTTAATTTTCATTTTTGAAAGCATTTATAATAAATTCTGTGAAGCGGAGAAGGACCATATTTTTTAATCTTTTCAAAATGAAGTTTTGTTGCATATCCTTTATGTTGAGAAAAGGCATATTGAGGATAAAGTTTTTCCATCTCTTTCATATATCTATCCCTTGCCACCTTTGCAAGAATAGAAGCTGCTGAAACGGAAAGACAAAATTTATCTCCCTCAACTATAGCTTTTTGTAATCCTTTATACTCAGGGATAATCCATGGACCATCTATTAAGACAAGTTGTGGTTTAATTTTTAATTTTCTTAAAGCTTTTAGCATAGCTTTAGAGGTAGCTTGAAAAATACCTATTTGATTAATTTCTTTAACATCTATATATGCTATAGAATAATCAAGAGCAATTTTGCAAATATAATCACAGAGTTCTTCTCTTTTTTGAGAAGAAAGGAGTTTAGAGTCTTTTATTTCTGAATTTTCAATTTCAGAGGGTAATATTACCGCAGCTGCAAAAACAGGACCAGCAAGGGCACCCCGACCTGCTTCATCTACTCCTGCGATTAAAGAATAACCTAATTTTCTAAATTGAACTTCTAAATTTGGATAGCACGAAAGATCAAATAACGTATTTTTCAAATTTCAAAAAATTATTCCATAATTTTATTATCAAATCTTTCTTTTATACGAGCAGCTTTCCCAGAACGCTCTCTAAGATAGTAAAGTCTTGCTCTTCTAACCCTTCCTCTTTTAACAATTTCTATTTTTTCAATCCGAGGTGAATGAAGAGGAAAAGTTCTTTCAACTCCAACTCCAAAAGAAACTTTTCTTACGGTAAAAGTAGCATTAATTCCAGAACCTCTTCTTCTAATTACTACACCTTCAAAAACTTGAACTCTTTCTTTTTCTTCCCCTTCTTTTAGTCTAAAATAAACTTTAATGATATCTCCTGGATTAAATTTGGGAAGATCAGAACGCATATATTTTTTCTCAATTTCTTTCATTATAGGTAACATAAATACCTCCTCTTCTAAAGCTAAGCCAAATATAGCATAATTTAATAAAATTGCAAATATTCTGAATTTTTATTATCTTATCTTTTAAATTTCAGATCAAATCTATCAAGATTCATAATTTTATCCCATGCTTTTATAAAATCATTAACAAATTTTTCTTTTGCATCATCAGCAGCATATACCTCAGCAACTGCACGCAATTCATCATGATGACCAAAAATAAGATCAACTCTTGTTGCAGTCCATTTTAAATTCCCGCTTTTTCTATGGTATCCTTTAAATAAATATCTATAATTATCTGCTGGCATCCACTCAATTTCTATATCTAAAAGATTTACAAAAAAGTCATTAGTTAAAACTCCAGGATTTTCAGTAAAAACTCCGTAATTGCTATATTTATAGGTTGATCCTAAAACCCTTAAGCCACCTATCAATACTACCATCTCTGGGACTGTAAGTTTTAAAAGCTGAGCTTTGTCAACTAAATAATATTCTGGAGTAGTATAAACATCGCCTTCTTCAATTTTTTCTGGATATTTAAAATAATTTCTAAAACCATCAGCAAAGGGTTCTATTTCTTTATAAAATTCCACATCAATATGTTCTTCTTTAGCATCAACTCTTCCAGGAATAAAAGGTACTTTCACATCAAAACCAGCTTTTTTAGCAGCAGCCTCTATTGCTGCACATCCTCCAAGTATTATTAAATCTGCAACAGAAATCCTTTTATTACTTCCTTTTTTCTTTTGCTCCTCATTAAATTCCTTTTGGATCTGCTCATAAATGGGAATTATCTTTTTAAGCTCTTCTGGATGGTTTACTTCCCATTGATTCATGGGATATAGTCTTATCCTTGCTCCATTAGCTCCTCCCCTTCTGTCAGAATCTCTATAAGATGCAGCAGAAGACCATGCTGTATAAACAAGTTGAGAGATGTTTAATCCTGATTCTAAGAGCCTTTTTTTAAGAATTTTTATCTCTTTTTCTTCAACTATATCATAGTCTCTTTCTGGAAGAGGATCTTGCCAAATAAATTCTTCCTTAGGAACATAGGGACCTACATAGCAGGTTTTTGGTCCCATATCTCTATGAGTTAGTTTAAACCAAGCTACTGCAAAAGCTCTTTCAAATTCTTTTGGATTTTCAAGAGATTTTTTAGCTATTTTGGAGTATACAGGATCAAATCTCAGAGCTAAATCAGCAGTAAGCATCCTGGGTTTATGTTTTTTATTAGGATCATATGCATCTGGAATGATTTCTGGAGCATCTTTAGCAACCCACTGATTTTTTCCTGCAGGACTTTTTTCAAGTTCCCATTCATATTTAAAGAGAAAATTAAGATATTGGATTCCAAATTTAGTGGGTGTGGAAGACCAAGTAATTTCAAATCCAGAAGTAAAAGTATCAGGTCCTTTACCGGTTTTATAACCAAATCTCCATCCAAGACCCTGTTGTTCTATAGGAGATGAACTTGGATCTGGGCCAAGGTGTTTATCTGGAGCTGCACCGTGACATTTACCAAAAGCATGCCCACCAGCAATTAATGCTACTGTTTCTTCATCATTCATCCCCATTCTTGCAAAAGCGAGTCTTATTTCTTTGGCTGAAGCAAGAGGATCAGGATTACCTCCTGGTCCTTCTGGATTTACATAAATAAGTCCCATTTCAGTTGCTGCAAAAGGTTTTTCAAGAACTCCTTCTTTAAACCTTTCTTTACCTGTAAGCATTTCTTCTTCAGGACCTCAGTCAGGACTTTCATCAGGCTCATATATATCCTCTCTACCAAGAGAAAATCCAATAATCTTTACACCCATGTCTTCTAAAGCAACCGTTCCTGCTAAAATAATTAAATCAGCCCAAGAAAGTTTTTTGCCGTATTTTTTCTTTATAGGCCAAAGAAGTCTTATTGCTTTATCAAGGGCTATATTATCAGGCCAATTTATTCTTGGAGGAAAACGAATACTACCTTCTCTTGCTCCACCTCTTCCATCATGAATTCTATAACTTCCAGCACTGTGCCATGACAAACGAATAAAAAGGCCTCCATAATGTCCAAAATCAGCAGGCCACCATTCTTGAGACTTTTTCATAAGTTCTTTTAAATCCTTAATAACCGCATCCACATCAAGGGTTTTTACTTCTTCAATGTAATTATAGTCTGTTCCATAAGGATTAGAACAAACACAGTTTTGACGTAAAATTTTGAGATTTAATCTATTAGGCCACCAATCTGTAATCCATCTTTTTCTTGGTCTTCTTTTTTCAATCATCTCAACCCTCCTATTTTAAATTTAAAATTATTTTAAAATTATATTATATTTAAAATAAAAATCAATACTTTTTATAAAGAAAATTTTTAATAAAAAATTTTTCAAAAAAAAATACCGAAATAATTAATAATAGTGTTAGCTAAATAAGATTTTATTGAATTTTCTTTTAGAAAAAGATAAAAAGATTTAAGAATAGTTTTTAAAATGGGGAGGCCGACGGGACTCGAACCCGCAACACCCGGGGCCACAGCCCGGTGCTCTACCATTGAGCTACGGCCTCCATATAGATTAACTTTTTAAAAATAAAATTTAATATATTTTATTAAAAAAACAACCGATTAAAGAATATTCTTAAATTTTATTTATATACCTTGAATAATTAATTGGGGGTCTTAAATTTTTATGAAAAATTTTTAAATTAAAATTATGAGAGAAGAATTAGAACTTCAAATTCCAGAAGTTTCAGAGGGAGAAATTATAGATGTCCCAGAAATACTGCCTTTAATGGCAATAAGAGATATTGTTCTCTTTCCTTCAATGGTAGTTCCTCTTTTCGTAGGAAGGCCAAAATCTCTTAAGACTATAGAAGAAGCTTTAAATAAAAATAAACTTATAGTTCTTTCTACACAAAAAAATTCCCGCATCGAAAATCCTAAACCTGAAGATCTTTATAAATTAGGAACCATAGCTTTAATAATTAAAACCCTAAACCTTACAGAAAATAGACTTAAGGTTGTAGTTCAAGTTCTATCAAGAGTTGAAATAAAAGAATTTTTACAAACTGATCCCTATTTTAAAGTTAAAATTGAACCTTGTAAAGAAATTGAACCTGAAAGTTTTACTCCAAAAATTGAAGCCTTAATGAGATCTGTTAAAGAAAATATTGAAAAACTTTTATCTCTAAAGGGGATTTTAAATCCTGAAATTTCAACAGTAATTCAATCTATAGAAGAGCCAGGTAGGCTGGCAGATCTTATTACAGCTTATTTAAAACTTAAAATTAAAACAGCTCAAGACCTTCTTGAAACCCTTAACGGGGTTGAAAGACTGAGAAAGGTTTCAGAAATACTTGTTCAGGAAATAGAAATAACCACCCTTCAAAATAAAATTCAAACAGAAGCTCAGGAAGAAATAGGTAGATCTCAAAGAGAATACTTTTTAAGAGAACAATTAAGAGCTATTAAAAGAGAACTTGGAGAACTTGAAGATATAGAAAGTGATATAGAAGAATTAAGAAAAAAAATTAAAAAAGCAAAGATGCCCAAAAAGGTTGAAAAAGAAGCCCTAAAACAGCTAAACCGCCTTGAGTTAATGCATCCTGATTCTTCTGAAGCAGCGGTTATAAGAAATTATTTGGAATGGTTAATAGAACTACCTTGGAACAAATCTACCAAAGATAATTTAAATTTAGGACATGTTAAAAAAATCTTGGATAAAGATCACTATAATCTTGAAAAGGTAAAAGATAGAATTATTGAATTTCTTGCAGTAAAAAAGATAAATCCTAAAGCTAAAGGTGCTATCATTTGTTTTGTTGGTCCACCTGGTGTTGGGAAAACAAGTCTTGGAAAATCTATAGCCACTGCACTGGGAAGAAAATTTGTAAGAGTTTCTTTAGGTGGAGTAAGAGACGAAGCAGAAATAAGAGGACACAGAAGAACCTATGTGGGGGCTTTACCCGGAAGAATTATACAAGGTATAAAACAAGCCGGAACAAATAATCCTGTTTTTATGCTTGATGAGATTGATAAACTTTGTGTTGATTTTCATGGAGATCCTGCTGCAGCTCTCCTTGAAGTTCTTGATCCTGAACAAAATAAGGAATTTGTCGATCATTTCTTAGATGTCCCTTTTGACCTTTCTAAGGTGTTATTTATTGCAACTGCTAATATAACTGAACCTATTCCTAAAGTTCTTCTTGATCGCATGGAAGTTATATATATTTCTGGTTATACTTTCAAGGAAAAACTTGAAATTGCAAAAAGACATCTATTACCTAAACTTTTAAAAGAGCATGGTCTTATTAAAAAAGAAATCCTTATTCCAGATGAAGTAATTTTAAAAATAATAGAAGAATACACTTCTGAATCTGGAGTAAGAGAGTTAGAAAGAAAATTAGCTGCAATTTGTAGAAAAATCACTAGAAAATTAGCAGAGGGTGAAAAAGGTCCTTTTGAAATTACAGAAGAAAGTTTAGTGAAATACCTTGGACCACCTGAATATGTGGAAGAATTAAAACAGGAAAAGGATGAAATAGGAGTGGCAACAGGTCTTGCATGGACTCCTTATGGGGGAGAAGTTCTTTATATAGAAGCGGTAACTATGCCCGGTAAAGGTAATCTTATTTTAACAGGATATTTAGGAGATATAATGAAAGAAAGCGCACAAGCTGCCTTATCCTATATAAGATCAAAATATCAAGAACTAAATATTGATCCTAAATTTCACACTAAATATGATATACATGTTCATGTTCCTTCTGGAGCTATACCAAAAGATGGTCCTAGTGCTGGAGTAACTATTGCTGTAGCCTTAATTTCAGCTTTAACAAAAAGACCAGTCTTCAAAGATTATGCTATGACAGGTGAAATTACTTTAAGAGGTGCAATTCTTCCTGTAGGAGGTATAAAAGAAAAAAGTCTTGCTGCTTTGAGAAAAGGAATTAAAAAGGTTCTCTTACCTTCTAAAAATAAAAAAGATTTAGAAGAAATTCCTAAAGAACTTAGAGATCAAATAGACTTTATCTTTGTTTCCCATTTGGATGAAGTGGTAAATTTAGTGATAAAAAATAATTAGGTCTTTTCAAATTTAAATTTTTTGGTAATAATATAAATTCAAATTTTAAATCTTTAATTAAATTAAATGCAAGAAAAAATCAAAAAAAGGGGAAGAAAACCTAAAGAAACTCCAGAAGGAAGAAAAAGAGAAATTTTAGAAATTGTAGATAAAGATTGCAATCCTGTTAGCATCTCAGATAGAAACAGTATTCATAAAAAGGGTTTTTTTCATAAAATTGTTCATATTTTTCTTTTTAACGAAAACGGAGAAATATATCTTCAGAAAAAATCTCCTATTGTAGATGAAAATCCTGGTCTTTGGACTTCTTCAGCCTCTGGACATGTATTAGCTGGAGAGGGTGTTTTAATTTCAGCACAAAGGGAATTAAAAGAAGAACTCTCCATCAAAGTAAAACTTAAAAAGATTTTAAAATTAACTCCTTCAGAAGAAACAAATATGCAATGTGTTTCTTTATTTATAGGATATACTAAAAAAATGCCTAAACCAAATCCTCTTGAAATAGAAGAAGGAAGATTTTTTACCATTGAAGAAGTAGAAAACCTTCTGCAAACTGATCCTGAAATTTTCTCTTCTACTTTTCGTTTTTTGTGGAGAAAATATTGGGAAAGTGTTCCTCAAAAATCTCAGTCGAAAAAGTAAGTCCTTCTTTTTCAATTAAAACTTTTAATAATTCAAAATCTCTATATTTGATATACCGAGAAATAGGAGCTAAGGCGAGTTTCTGAAGTTTTTCTTCTTTTTCCTCTGGAGAAAGATTTAAATTTAGAATTTGTTTTCTTAAATCTTTCATAAGCTTTAAATAAAGCACATACTCTTCTCCTATTATTTCTTCTAAAGTTTCTCTTAATCTTCTTGCTACAGCAGGACTTACTCCTGAAGTAGAAATAGCAATAGTTAAAAGACCCCTTCTAATGGTTGAAGGTACTATAAAACTACAAAGTTCAGGAACATCAACTATATTACAAAAAATGTGTTTTTCTTCTGCTTCTTTAAATATTTCTTTTTGTATTTCTGGATTATCTGTTGCTGCAATTACTAACCAAGCTGAATTAAGGTCTCCTTTTTTATATACTCTTTTCTCCCATTCAATTTTCCCTTCTTCAGCTAATTTTTTAAGTTTTAAAGTTACTTCTGGAGAAATTAATTTTATTTTTGCTTTAGCTGTAAGAAGGTTCTCAACTTTTCTTTCTGCAACCTTTCCACCACCTATTACAATACAAAGCTTATCTTTAAGATTTAAAAATACCGGAAAAAACTCACTAATCAATTTCTCCCCACCCCTCTAATTTAGATTTCCAAAATTGAGTTGCCTTTGGATATATTTTAGAAAATTCTACACAAAAATATCCATTTTTCCATTCTGTTTTTTTTACTTCTATACTCACTTTAGCCATACGAAAATGTGCAAGCAAGGCAAGAAAATTACTTTCTTTCTTAAATCTTACTTTAAAAGTTTCTTGCAAAAGTTTTTCTGTTTTAAAATTTTCTAATGTTTCTTCAAATAATTTTTTTCCTAAAATACTATAAACTTCTTCTTTAAATTCTTCAAATTCATAAAGATTCAAAGCAAGTCTTATTAATCTTAAGGATACAAAATGTGGGTCTATTTCCCCAAGATAAGGAAAAACTACTCTTAAATCTTCAAGATTAGAAAAAGGGGTTACATATTTAATTCTATTTCCTTCATAATCTGGTTTAAAAACCACTCCTTCTCTTTTTTCTAAATGATACCTTTTGAGAAGGTTTTTTATTTTTTGGTAATCTTTCTCTGGATCAAAGGGTCCCTGTATTTCGGGAAAATTTAATCTATATTTTTCCAAAAGCTCTAATTTTTTAGATACATTTAAAAAACTTCCCTCCCCTTTTTTCATAAAATCAAATACAAAAAAATTAATATCTTTTTTTATATAAGATGGATATTCACTTACAAAGGGATTTTCAGGTCCTGCAACTTCTGCACAAACTACTAAATTAGGATTTTCCTCAAAAAACTTTGGAAGCTCAGGTAAAAAATCTTCCCATCTATCAGTGGCAAAAGCACATATATATCCTCTCCTTGTAAAAGCAAGAATTTCATCCTCAACTTTTACTAATCTAACATTATATCCTTCGATTTTTTCCTCAGTATAAAAAGGATATTTAAGATATCTTTTAAGCCCAGTTTTTAATACATAAATTCTTGGAATATGTGGATAACCAGGAACTAAAAATTTTTCATTAAAAAAAGTTCCAGTTGGATAACTTTTAAAATCTTTATTAAGTCTAAAAAAATTTTTATCCTTCCAACTAAAAAACAAAACCTTTCCTTTATAATAGGCATCTTCCCATTCTTTTAAAGGGTATTTTCTTAAATAAATGTTTTTCTCCCAACAGTATTTTAAATATCCTAATATTTCTCTTTCATCTTCTTTCAATTTTACCTCCTGTAATTTTTCTTTTTCTTATAAAAAAATTATCAAAGGCTTTTATAAAGAATATAATAATTCTTTGAAGGCTCCTTTTCTGCCTTAAATTCCATAAAATAATATCCCCTTTCTAAAAGGCTTTTAATTTCTGGGGTAAGTTCTTTTCTAACTAAAAGAATATGACAGTTTTTATCCTTGGAAAAAGGTTCAATTTTTTTTGAAATCTGGGCGTAAAAATAGACATTAGCAACTGGATTATTAACTTGACAAATAAAGGCTTGAGGGATTTCATAAGAAAGTTTAGCTAAAAACTTTCCTGTCTCTTTTTCAGAACTCTTAGAATAGTGAGGTATAAGCATAGCATAGATTAACCATTCAATTACTATAAACTGTAGAATAAAGCTAAAAAATCTTTCTTTCTTGTAAAAGAGAAAAACTAAAACCTGTAAGAAAAAACCCAAGATTAAAGTAATAGCTACTGTGAAAGGAATCTTGAGCTGTAAATAAGGCAAAATTAAAAAAAGCTCTAAAGTTAAAATTATCAATAAGAATCTTATAAAGTTATAAAATTTAAACAGAAATTCATCCAAGTGGTTTTTTAAATAATAGGTAATTAAAATTACAGAAAAAGGAAGAATAGGCAGAATATAGTAGCCTCTTCTTGCTTTAGCTACAGTAAAAAGTAAAAATATAGCAAGAGAAGTTAAGAAAAAAAGTTTTTCTTCATTAGAAATTTGCTTAAATCTTTTAGCAAATTTTAATATAGCCCCAAATAAAAAAAACGACCAAGGAGCTAACCATAAAGGCCAGTATAAGAAATAAATATAAAAGGGTCTAAGGTTATCATAAGGTTCTACTGCTTGCTTCAGGTTTTCTCTTAACCAGAGATAAAAAGGAAGTTGACTTTGCAATTCTTGAGCAGTTAAATAATAGGGAAGAAAGTAAAATCCTAAGACAAGTATTCCAGCAATAAGAGACTTCCAATTTAAATGATAAAATCTTTTTTCTATGAGTGCATCAATTAGAGGAAAGGTGAAAAGCACTGCAAAAGAGGTAATCCCTTTTGATAGTGCACCAAAAACCATACCAATAAAAAAACCTAAATACCCTAAAAAACTTTTTTGGTCTCGGAAATAAATATAAAAGGTAAGACTTACTATAATCCCAAAAAGTTGATAGATTTCAGATTGGGAAAGGCGAGAAAATTCTATAAAACCTAAGGAAGTGAGAAGGATCCCTGTAGAAATAAGGTTCCAGGGATAAGAAAAAAGTTTGGTTACAGCTTTGTAAAAAAACCATAAACTAAAAAAAGCAAGTAAAGCTCCGGGAAGTCTTACAGTAAATTCATTAAAATCTTGAAAAACCATCCCAGATAGTTTTATCAACCAAAAGGGTATTAAAGGTTTAGTCACATGGGGTTCAAAGTTGATGGTTGGTACAAACCAAGACCCCTTAAGTACCATCTCCCTTGCAGCTTCACCCCATCTCCCTTCTACCCCAAAAAGAGGTCTTTTCCCTAAATTCCAGAAGATTAAAAACCCCGAACATATGAGCAAAATCAAAATGTATAATCTCTCTTTTTTCATAAAACAGACCTTAATAAGCTAATTTTTATCTCCCCCGGGTTTCCTTCTTTTCCTAAAATCTCTATATTAATCTCTTTCATAAATTGAGAAATAACCCAGGCTTGAGTAAGAAGATGTTTAGTAATTTTTGAAGTTTTATAGGTAAAATTTTTTTCATAATTTTTTATTATAGCAAAACTTAAAGGAAGCAAAATTTGATCTCCCAGATGCTCTTCAAATTGAGCTTCTGTTTTTAAAAACTCTAAAAATTGAATAGCCGAATTTTCTCCTACTTTTTCTGCGGGATATCCTTTTTTACCAAGTTCAAAAAAACCAACCCTTTTTATTTTGTCTTTATCTATAGAATAAATGAAAAGCATGGTCCCTGGAGAATCACTTTTAACTTTTTCAAATATTTCCTTTGGTAATTTTAATTGAGCAGTTAAAAGTTTTTTCTTAGCTGAAATTGCTTGTCTTTCTAAAATATGAGAAGGCAAATCTTCTGAAATAAGACTTATTATAAAAATCTCATCTGAATCAAACTTTTTGCCCATATTTGGTAAGTTAAATTCTTTCCAGGGTAAAATTTTAGCTTTTATTTCACCACCTCCCTTTGGATAAAATCCAGCTCTTTCTAAATGAATTTCAACTTTTAGACCTAAAAAATTTACTACAGGCAAAAATACATATTTTAAATAATGAAAAGAAGGACTAAAGGGAACATGGGTCCCTCCTTTTAAAATTAATTCTCCTCCTTGTGATAAGGCTAAGGGATAAAGAAGGGTTTGAAAAAGTAAAGAAGTAGAGCCTGCGGTTTTTATATCAAAAAAGTAAGTTTTATTAACTGGTTTTTCTTTAGGAATAAATATAAGCTCTTTAGAATTAAGTTCTGCCCCCTCAAGTTCGGCTTTTGAGATTTCAGCACATGCCTTTACACAAGCAAGATGCTGAGGTTGAAGCCCTGGTTTGGGTCTCCCTACCCTTATTTTAAATATTTTAAAAGGTCTTCCTAAGATAACTGAAAGAGAAAGGCAAGTTCTCAAAATTTGCCCTCCCCCTTCTCCATAAGAACCATCTATTGAAATCATACTTTTTCCTCTTCCAAAGTTTTTATTTCTCTAATTAAAATTTCTGTCAATCTTTCTGCAAGGATTTTTCCCTTTTCTGCTGAAGCTTTTAAAGGATTCCCCCATATTCCAGAAGGCCAATATTTTTCTTTATCCTTAACAATTCTAAATTTTTGAAATTTAGGATAATCTTCAAAAGCTCCTTCTTTTACAAGTTCTGGCTTAAAATAAAGTATAAGAGAGGTTTCCCATTCTCCTGCATGAGAATCACTCTCAGAAATATTTAATTCTTTTAAAACTGGCTTTAAAAGCTGAAAAATGTCTGCTACAAAAATTTTAATATCTTTATGTAATTCAACAAAGGTTTCTGCAGTATCTACTAAATAAGCTATGTGTGTACCCCCGGCATGCCCAGAAAGAATGAAAAAATTTTTAAAGCCTTGACGATAAAATTCAGAAAGAAGATTAAAAACAAATGCTTTTAAAACCTCACCTTTAAGACTTAAAGTCCCAGGAAGTGTTTTTGTGCTTCTACATAGACCATAATATAAAGGTGGAGCCACTAAAACTTTTATTTTTTTAACTATAAGTTTACAGATTTCATATATTGTATAAAGGTCTGTGGCTAAAGGTAAATGAGGTCCGTGAGCTTCAATAGACCCAATCGGTATTATTACTGTTTTTGTGTCTTTTTTTAATTCTTCAAATTCTTTAGAAGTGATAATTTCCATTAACATGCCAAATCCTCCTTGATTTGAAAAATTTTTTTAAGTGAATTATATTTATTTTTGCTATGAAAAAAAGAGTTTATATAAAAACTTTTGGTTGCCAGATGAATGAAAATGATACAGAAAAAATGTATATATTGCTCTCAGATGAATATGAACCAACTTCTAATCCTGAAGAAGCAGATCTAATTTTAATTAATACCTGTTCTGTAAGAGAAAAACCACAATATAAAGCCTTTAGTGAAGTAGGAAGATATAAATATCTTAAAAAGAAGAAACCAGAACTTATTATTGGAATTACAGGTTGTGTAGCTCAACAAGAAGGAGAAAAATTAATCCATCGACTTCCTTATTTAGATTTAGTTCTCGGAACACAAGGATTTTATTTTATTAAAGAGGCTTTAGAAACACTCAAAAAAAATAAAAGACCTGTTATTTTTACGGAGCTTAAGTCTGATTTTAAACCTCCTTTAATACTTGGAAAAAAAGACAAACTTTTTCCTGAAGATAGAAAAGTTACTGCTTTTGTAACGATTATGCAAGGTTGTAATAATTTTTGTTCTTATTGTATTGTACCTTATGTTAGAGGGAGAGAAATAAGTAGAGCCCCTAAAGATATTCTTAAAGAGGTTGAAGAGCTGGTCAAAAATGGAGTTAGAGAGGTTACTCTTTTGGGACAAAATGTAAATTCTTATGGAATTAAAGAAAAAGGACATCCTGATTTTCCTGAACTTTTAAATATGCTTTCTCAAATAGAAAATCTTTGGAGAATAAGATTTACTACAAGCCATCCAAAAGATCTCTCTGACAAATTAATAAAGGTAATAGCTGAAAATCCGAAGGTATGTAAACACATTCATTTGCCCTTACAAGCTGGTTCAAACAATGTACTTAAAAAAATGAACAGAAAATACACCAGAGAAGAATATCTTGAAAAGATAAAGAAATTAAGGGATACAGTACCTAATATTGCTATTACTACTGATATAATAGTAGGTTTTCCTGGAGAAAGTGAAGAAGATTTTAAAGAAACTTTAGAAATGCTTGAAAAAGTAAGATATCATGAAATCTTTTCTTTTAAATATTCAGATAGACCTTTTACTCTTGCTCAGAAATTAGAAAATAAAATTCCAGAGGAAGAAAAAGAAAAAAGACTTAAAATAGTTCACCAGGTTCAAGCTAATATAACTAAAGAAATTTATGAATCTTATGTAGGAAAAGAATTAGAAGTATTAGTTGAAGGATCAAGCGTTAAAAATCCAAATATGTTAATGGGAAGAACTACAACCAATGTGATAGTTAATTTTAATACTCCTCGTTTAGATTTAAAAGGTGCTTTAGTAAAAGTTCTTATAAAAGAAGCTGGTAAACATTCTCTAAAAGGAGAGTATTTAGAAACCTTAAAATTTTAATTTTTGTAAAATCTGCATTAATTTGCAATTTTTGTAAAATTTAAAAATTTTAAATTTTCTTTTATCTATTAAAATCCAAAAAAATTTTTCAGGCATAATTTTTGTTAATAATACTAAAAACTTAACTTATAGGAGGTGTAAGATGCTTAAAAAATTAAGTAAAACTTTGGCTATTTTAGGAGCAATGGGTTTTTTAGTATCTGGAACTGTTTTAGCTCAAAATGAAACCACACCTCAGACTGGTCAAATGAGATTTAAACCCCCACGTAGTCAAATGATGCCTCAAGTAGATCCGCAAAAAGCTCAAGCATTTTGTAAAGAAATTAATCCTCAATGGCAAAAAATGTGGCAAATTAGAAATGAACTTCGTGAATTATGGAGTAAAACTCCACCTGATTGGACAGCCATTGAGAAAAAAGAAACAGAATTTATTAAAACTAAGCTTGAAATTGATAAAAAGGCTTATGAAATGGGTTTACCTTATGGTCCAAGAGGCTTAAGGCTAAGACAAATTTGTGGCTGGTAATTTAAAGTCAAGGGGCGGAAACTTCCGCTCTTTAAAATTTTAGGTTATAATTAAAAAATATGAAACATTTTATTTTTTTAATTTCTTTTTTGTTATTTTTATTTTTTCCTTTTTCAATTAAAGCTGATAAAGTTTTTCATCATCAATTTTTTGAAAGATACGATCCCAATACTGAAATTTTTATAAAAGGAGAAATCAAAAGGATTTGGATCTCACCTAAGTATGAGCTTGTAATTTTAGATGTAGAAAGAGAAAGAAAAATTTACAATGTAGTGGTTGGTCCTCTATGGTTTGTAAATGAAGAAAATATCAGAATTGAACCAGGAGAAGAAGTATTTATAAAAGGTTCTAAATTTTTTTCAGAAGAGGGAGAAATTTTTATTCTTACTAGATCTTTATATCTTATAAATAAAAACCGAATTTATCATTTCAGAGATAAAGACTTTAAACCTTTATGGAAAAAGAAAAAATTAAAAGGTTTCTAAATTGTATTCTTTAATTTTATAATAAAGAGTTCTTAAAGAAATCCCAAGTAATTCTGCTGCTTTTCTCTTATTACCCCCTGCTCTTTTTAAAGCTTCTAAAATTGCCTTTTTCTCTATTTCTTTTAGACTTCCCGATATTTCATTACCTTCATAAATTCTTTTTATATCAATAAACTCTACTTCTATATCAAGTTCTTTTCCCTTTGCTAAAATTAAATTTCTCTCTAATATATTTTCGAGCTCTCTTATATTGCCAGGCCAAGGATAGTTTTTTAAAATCTCTCTTGATTTTTTACTTAATTTTAAAAGCTCTTTTCCCATTTTTTGAGAAAGTTTATTTATAATATACTCAGCAATTTTAAAAATAGCCTCTTTTCTTTCCCTTAAGGGGGGAATAATTATAGGAAATACATTAATTCTGAAATAAAGGTCTTCTCTGAACTTACCTTGTTTTACCAACTCTAAAAGGTTTTTATTAGTTGCTACTATAAATCTTGCATTTGTTTTTATAGGAGTAAGTCCTCCCAGTCTCTCAAAAGTTTTATCTTGTAGAACCCTTAAAAACTTTGCTTGCACTGTCAAGTTCATTTCTGCTATTTCATCAAGAAAAAGTGTTCCATCTTTTGCCATTTCTATTTTCCCAAATTTAGACTTAATTGCTCCTGTAAAAGCTCCTTTTTCATATCCAAAAAGTTCAGATTCTATAAGAGTTTCTGGAATGGCAGCACAATTTATTTCTACAAAATTACCTTTTCTTCTACTTAAAAGATGTATAGCTCTGGCAATAGCAGATTTCCCTGTCCCTGTTTCTCCGTAAAGAATAACCGTTGTTTCTGTAGGAGCAACTTGCAAAATTTTTTCATAAATATCTTCCATTCCTGCAAATAAAATTTCAAAGGGAGGAATTTCAAAAGGTTTTTCAATAATTTCGCTCTTTTTAGTAGTAGGTAATAATTTTTCAATCAAAGATAAAAAATCTTCCGGACTTGATAAAGGTTTAGTTATATAATCAGCTGCCCCTTTTTTCATAGCTTCTACTGCTGAAGGAATAGTTCCATAAGCTGTAATTACTATAAAGCAAGTATCCGGAAAAATATTTTTAGCTTTTTCTAAAAAAGTTATTCCATCCATTTTAGGCATCTTTAAATCTGTAATAACAAGTTGAGGATTAAAATCAGGCAACTTCTTTAAAGCAATTTCTGGATCATCATAAATTTCTACTTTATATCCCTCTTCTTCTAAAATAGTCTTTAAAAAGGAGGCAAAAGATCTATCATCTTCAACTATAGCAATTCTGGAATAATTAGACATACTCTTGTTCCTTCCTCTTTTTTACTCTCTATTTTAAACTTTATATTTAAGGCTACACATAGTTTTTCTACTATTGCTAAACCCAGTCCAGAACCTTTAGGTTTTGTAGAAAAGAATGGTTCTGTTGCCTTAAATAAAGTTTTTTCATCCATCCCTATACCATTATCTATAATTTCTAATTTAATTTTATCCTCTTTTTTTTCTATTTTTAATTCTATATTTTTCTGGTTTTTAGAACTTTCTAATACTGCATCAACTGCGTTTTGTAAAATATTAGTAACTATTTCTTTTAACTTATCTTTATCACTTTTTATCTTTATTTCTTGATTAAGATTTAACTTAAAAATTATTTGTGGATAATTATTTTTAAACCCCATCAAAATTTCTTCAACCAATTCTTTTAAAGAAAATTCAGTAGAATAAATTTTAACAGGATTAGTATAAAGAAGCAGTTCATCTGTAAGTCTTTCAATTCTCAAAGCCTCGTTAATTATTATTTTAAGAGGATCTTTCAACTTGTCTTCTACCTTATTCATTAAATACTGAGAAAATCCTTTGACACTTCCAAGAGGATTTCTTATTTCATGGGCAAGAATTTTTGTCATAAGAGATATACTTTCTAATTCTTTAAATTTTATTTGCATTTCTTCAACTTTTTTAATAATTAAAGTTCCTAAGATTCCAAACAAAATAAGTCCCAAGGAAGCTAATATTTTTATTCCTGCAAAAATTTTAGCTTTTTTTACTATTACTTGAGCAGGATAAGTATGTAAAGCAACTCTTAAAATATAATAAATCCCATGAGGAAAATTGATTTTAAAATCACTTACAAAAACTTTTTCTAAGGTTTCAAGGGTTAAATAATGATAATAAGGATATGAAAGAACTTTCTTAAATTCAACTTTTTTACCTATAAGCTCTGGATTGGAATGTAAAATAATGTATCCTTTTTCATCATAAAGACTTAAAAAAGCAACTCCTTCCCATTTTTCATTTAATATTATTTCGGAAAAAATTCCATAATCCAAATCTTTTAATTCATCAATTTCTATAGATTGCAAAAAACTTTGAATGGTTATAGCTATTCCCATAGCTTGCATTTTTAAAGCATTTTCTGCTGCTATTTTGGTATTTTTATAAGTAAAAATGGCACTTATAATTAGAACTGCAGAAGATATTAAAACCACAGCCCACAAAATAAATATGGACCAAAGATTTCTATATTTAGAAAAAAACTTATATATTTTTTGGCTTTTCATAAAATTTTCTTTCATCCTTGTTAAAACTAAAAAATATTTTATATTATTTTTAAACTATTTTAAGATGCGCCCGTAGCTCAATCGGATAGAGCATTGGACTACGAATCCAAAGGTTGCAGGTTCGAATCCTGCCGGGCGCGCATTACCTTACTTTTATTCTGGAACATATTCTCCTAAATAAAGAAAATGGCTCATATTTTGAAGATCACTTAATTGAGGTGTTATAGAATCTGTTATACGTTTCATTTTTCCTTTTGCATATAAAAATGCCTCTTTAATAGAAACATAACCATTTCCATCTCCTAATCTTATATCAGCAAAGAGGTGGCTTTCCGGTTCTTCAAAGGCTTTAAAAAATTCTCTGGTTGGGTGATGGGGTATTGAAGTTTGATCTTCACTACTTGATGTAAAAATTATTCTAGGAGATGTTCCACTTTTTAAAAATTTAATAGCTGAGCCAGAATAGCAGGCATGAATTCCTATTATTATTGCTCTTGCCTGAATTTTATCTAGCCATTTATTAAGTTTTTCGTAACTCAGACTTTCTTTATAAAGAAAAATTTTCCCCTTTTCTCCATGAGAAATAAAAAAAAGAAAAACAAAATCATTTTTACTTGTTTTTCTTGCTATTTTAAAAATGGTTTCACTAAGATTGTAGATGGTTGCTTTGTTTCCTTCTAATTTTATTATGTTTTCAGAAGGTATTTTTTCTTTTAAGTTTAAAAATTTAGCTATTTTTGATACTGGAGTGTCATAAATTTTCAATTTTTGTCTTTTAAAAATTGGAATATGTAGTGGATCAATTAGTATAATATATCGATAATTAGGTATTTTAGGATCAGTTAAAGATATATGTTCTTCAAAATAATCACTTAATCCATCACCATCTTTATCGATTTTAACCCCTTGTTCCTCACTAAGTTCTCCCTTTAAATTTTTAAAAAAAGAAAAAAGAGATACACAAATGAGTAATATAAAAAACAATTTCAAGATAAAAATTTGATTTAGTTTCATTTTATTTAATCAAAAAATCTTTCCACTCTTTTTTATAAATTTCTTTCCTTTTTTCATAGGGAATAAACCTTATACCGAGAATTTCAAAAATTTCTTTTTCTTTAGTGGCTATTAATTCTCCTGTATCTCGACTAAATAAACCATATTGATTTAACAAAAAATTTTTTCTTTTTGCTATTCCTCGAAGCCATACATTAAATTTTCCTGAACCAATAAGATAAAGGGCAAAACTTTCCCAGGAATCCATATATTCTTCAGGTAAATAATAAATTTCAAGCCTTTCATAAAAGGGAAAGTTTCTTAAAATATTTTTAGTTTTCTCGTAATCCCTTTCATTTACTAAAATATCAATATCTCCTATAGTATCTTCCTTTCTAATATAAGAACCATAAATTCCAAATTTAATCTTTTCCTTTTCTAAAATCTTTTTTATTTGTTCAACTATTTTTTGAGACTCCAAAAAGGGAATCCTCTCTTTTATTTTAGCCATTTATTTTCTTAAAAATTTTAACCTAATTTATAAAGAATTAAAAGCTAAGCTTAGAAGATTGAGTTTATAGTGATTTGACTAACTTTCAAATTAGAGGTATTATTTTTAAAAAATGCGGATTCTTCTTTTTGAGATAAATCCCTTTTCACCTCCCACACTACCTATTTCTCTCGGCTACCTCGCAGCTTTTCTCATAAAACATGGTTTTGAAGTTAAAATTATTAACCTTTCTCAAAAAGGAGAATATTCTATTAAGGAATTAAAAAAAGTTATTAAAGAATTTTCTCCTCAATTGGTAGGTTTTAGTACTTATCAAAGAAATATTTTATATGTTTTGGGAATTGCTAAATTTATTAAAGAAGTAAATAAAAATATAAAAATAATTTTAGGTGGTCCACAGATTACCTTTATGCCAAGTTTAGCACTAAAAGATATGCCTATGATAGATTACCTTTGTAGAAGTGAAGGAGAGTTAACCCTTTTAGAGGTTGCTAAAGCTATTGAAAGTGGCAATCCTTTCAGTGGAATAAAAGGAGTTACCTATCAAATTAATGGAGAAATAATAGAGACTGAAAAGATTGAAGGGTATGAAGAACTTGATAAATATCCTTCTCCCCATTTAATGGGAATATTTGATTATTCAAAAATAGATGAAGTTATTCTGTTAACCTCAAGAGGATGCCCTTTTAGTTGTGTTTTTTGTTATACCCCTATTGCTTCAGGGCATAAAATAAGATTTCACTCTGTTGAAAGGGTGCTTGAAGAAATAAAGTGGGTAGTTAAAAAGGGTAAAAACCGAATTTGGTTTGCAGATCCTAATTTTTCATTTAAAAAAGAAAGAATCTATCAAATATTAGAAGGAATTTTAAAGGAAGGACTTAAAGTAAATATATGGTTAGAAACACGAGCAGATTTGATAGATAATAAGATGATTAAATTAATGAAAAAGGCAGGAGTCCATACGATTGCCTATGGACTTGAATCTGCTTCTGAAAAAGTTTTAAAAATCGTAAGAAAAAAACTTTCCCTTGAGCAATTAGAAAAGGCTATTTACTTGACACAAAAATATGGAATTGAAGTAGAAGTATTTTCTCAATATGCCTTACCTGGGGAGACTTTTGAGGAGGCTTTAAAAACTTTAGAATTTGTCAAATCGCATGGAATAAAAATCCAAGGTAATTCCAATGCCCAGCAGATGCAACTCTATTTTGGCGCACCAGTTACAGAAGATTACAAAAAGTTTGGTATAAAACCTTTTCCTGAAAAAAGACCCTCCTATATATCTATAGGAGATAGATATGAAACTGAAACAATGAATAAAGAAGAAATAGCAATTATAAAATCACTCTGGGCTAAAAATTCACTTGATAAAGGAAGGAGAATAGTTTCTTAATGGAAATATATATAAAACTTAATAAGAAATTTAATATTAACAAATTTGTTTCTAAACTCCCTGAAATAAACGTTTTTAGCGACATATATGTATTTTTAAGTAATTTCCGACATATTGAATCCTTTTTCAATTTGCTAAAAGAAATAATAAAGTTTTTAAACACTTACTCTTTTTTATATCTTCGCTTGCATATTATTCATCCTTATAAAGAAAATTTAGAGTCCTTTTATTTAAGAATTTATCAATTAATTAATCCCTTTTACTTAGAAGGTTATAATCATCAGATTTTACCAAGACTTATGGTCTTTCCAATTTTTTTATTCACCTTATCCAAAAATTTAAAAGATTTTTTGGAAACCTATTTTTTCCCTCCTGGAATAGTTTTAGATAAAAAAACACAAAATCAAACTTTTGAAAGAGTTTTTATAAACTCTCATAAAGACCCTCTTCTTTCTATTGGTTATCAAAATATTTTATTAAATCTTTTAGAAAATATTCAATCTTTTAAAAAAGATTGGAAAACATGTAATCCTATGATGATTTTTGAGGGAGAAAAAATTTACCCTTGTATCTATGCTCATGAAAAGAAAATATCTTATATTCATGAAGAGCTTTGTAATGTATGTCTTTATAGATTAATCAAAAAATTTTCTTCTTTAAGTCTAATAGATTCTCAAGAAATAGCAAATCTTCATTTTAGATTAGCACTTGATTTATTTGAAAATAAAAATATAGAAATGGCTTTAAAACACTTTTATGAAACCTTAAAGTTTGCCTCTTCAGATGAAAAAGAAGAAATTTATTATTATTTAGGTATAGGTAAAGCTCAACTTGGTGATTATGCTTCAGCTATTAAATATTTAAAGAAATCAAAAGTTGATCACAATACCTATTTTTATTTAGGTTTTTCTTTTTTTCAAAAAAATAAATTTTTAAAAGCAAAAGAAAATTTAGAAAAGGCATTAAACTTTAATTTACCCTTAGAAGAAAAAATACCCATAGTTATTTATCTTGGACATACTTATAAAAACCTTGGATTATATGAAAAAACTATAAATCTCTGCGAAAAAATATCAAAGTATATAGAGCTTGAACAAATATTTAATCTAATGGGAACTTGTTATTTTAAATTAAAAGCTTATGATAAAGCAGTTGAATGCTTTAAAAAGGCTATTTTAATTGATCCATTTTGTGCAATTGATTATGCCAATTTATGCTTAAGTTTAAAAGAATTAAATAAAAAGGAAGAAGCTATATATTATGGAGAAAAAGCCTTAGAGCTTGACCCAGAGCTTAATTTTGTAAAGAAAATTTTAAGAGAGATTAAAAATGATTAGTGAAAAGGATTTAAAGGAAATTAATCCAGAAAATTTGAAATTTTTTCTTATAGGAAAGGAGGAATCAAATCAGATTTTTTTAAAATTTGAAGAATTTTTAAATAATTTGAGAAGGTATTTTCCATTAAATTTAAAAAATAAAGAAGAAAAACTTTCTTACTATCCAGCTTTAAAAATAACAGATAAAGAAGAAAAGATTCAGATTTATTATATGGCAATTCCAGAAGGATTAGAAAGACAGCCCTTTTTAAATGCACTAAAAGCAATTTCAAAAAGAGAAAGTTTTTTAAATAAGGAAGAAGTTGAAAGGATTAAAACTGTTAAAACCCCTGTTGAAATTAAAATTTTTATTACTCCCTTTTGTCCTTTTTGCCCTTTTGTTGTAGATAAGGCAAATCAAATCGCTATCGCTCAGAATTTAATAAAAGTATTTATAATTGATGCAACCCTTTTTCCAGAACTTTCTCAAAAATATAAAGTTACTGCTTCTCCCACAGTGGTAATAAATGAAGACTTTGTTCTTGTTGGAAATGAAGCTAAAGAAGGATTATTGAGTTTTATTGAAAAGGCTGGAGAAACTACATACGATAAAGAAGTTTTAAAAAATTTACTTAAACAAGCTCAGGCTGAAAGAGTTATAGAACTTTGTGAAAAAGATGAAAAATGCCTTTATACACTTACTGAACTCTTAAAAGCACCAGAACTTTTTACAAGAATTGGAACTATGTATGTATTAGAAGAAATAGCTGAAAGAGAAAAAATTAAAAATATAGAAAAAATTTTGTTCCACCTTATAGAAACCTTTAATAATGCTAAAGATGAGAGAGATAAAGGGGATATTCTCTATTTATTGGGTTTGATAGGTACTCCAGAGATTATACCAGAAATTGAAAAAATAGTAAAAGATGAATCACCTCTTATAAAAGAAATTGCTTATGAGGCAATAGAGAAAATAAAACAGAGAAAGCCTTTTCACTAAGTTAATTTAAATCTATTTCTGTAATTTTAATCCTATTTCTGCTAATCTTTTTCCAAAAGCTCTTAAGATTACCCTTTCTTCTTCATCAATTTCTCTAAGATTATCTGTACCTGCGAGATGTCCTGGACCATAGGGAGAACCACCACCTTTAGTATAAAATAATTCTTTAACAGAATAAGGAACTCCAACAAAGATCATACCTAAATGAAGTAAAGCTGGAAGAAGAGAAAATACAGTCATTTCCTGTCCACCATGTGGGGTAGAAGTAGAGACAAAAATACCTGCTGGTTTTCCTTCTAAAGCTCCTTCTTGCCATAAAGG
>Ga0185307_1000046_pt1 | contig 85786 bp, 83 predicted proteins | sample LHCtaG_FD_128010 | JGI IMG/M metagenome (GOLD analysis project Ga0185307, IMG submission 128010) | Hot spring microbial communities from Little Hot Creek, USA to study Microbial Dark Matter (Phase II) - LHC4sed_matched (SPADES... | ecosystem: Environmental > Aquatic > Thermal springs > Hot... | reverse complement strand
AACACATTAATAAGTCTTTAGTAAAAGAACTAGGATGTTTAAAAGTTAATGATTAAGAAGTTGAGAAAGTTGCTTTACTGAAGGAAGTTTGTATTAATTTAATTAATTTTAATTTTCAAATATCTTAGTGTTATATATAAATTTATATCTCTTTAAAGTAATTATTAGTAAGAGAGTTGTATGTATCGGAGAATAGGTTTTATAGGTTTAGGTGCTATGGGTTCTAGAATGGCTAGGAACCTCCTTAAGGCGGGTTTTCAATGTGTAGTTTATGATATACGGAGGGAGGCTATGGAAGAGTTAGCTAAGTTTGGAGCTCAACCTATATCATCGCCTAAGGAGGTTGCTGAGAAGTCAGATATTATTCTCCTTAGCTTACCATCATCACTTCAAGTTGAGGAGGTTATGCTAAGTCATAATGGTGTTTTAGAGGGTGCGAGACCAGGAACTCTAGTTATTGATTTAAGTACTATTGACCCTATAACAACTAGAAGAATTCATGAGGAGGCCAGAAAGAAGGGTGTTATATTTATTGATGCGCCGGTAAGTGGTGGGACTTGGGATGCTGAGGCAGGTACTTTAGCGATAATGGTTGGAGCTCCTGATGAGGAAGTTTTTAATAGTGCTAAGGAGGTATTGCAATACTTAGGGAGGAAGGTAGAGTGGGTTGGTGATGTAGGTAGTGGTCAGATCATAAAATTAGCTAATAATGCGATGGCATGTGTAAACCTATTCGCAGCTATTGAATCACTCCTATGGGCTGCTAAACAAGGTGTTAGTATCCAGAAAGTTATTGATGTTATATCAGCGTCTAGTGGTGATTCATGGATATTAAGAAATGAGGTACCAAGAATACTTAAGAGGGTATTTGAACCAGGATTTAAGACATGGTTAATGCATAAGGATATTGGTTTATTCCTAAAAACATCTACTGATATAAAGGTATATACACCATTCGTAGCCCTAGCCTATCAATTCCTACAACTCGCACTCGCTAATAATTATACAGATGAAGATTGGGGTTCAGTAATTAAGCTATATGAAAAACTGCTAGGTATGGAGTTAAAATTATAGAGTTTACAGTGTTAAAGTAGATATGAATGTCTCTAACGAAAGATTAGAATTTTAACATATCTTCAAGTAGAGAATTATAGGAAGTTAATTTATGAGTAAATGTCCGTAATCAAATTAATTATAGTTATGAGAACTAAATAATAAATACCCCCTCTTCAGAACGTTAACATTTATTATATTAATTTCTACTCAATCATAATGACTTAATATCCTGTATTTAGGTTTAAGATTAAAACATATAATGAATATATAGGAGTTATTAAGCGCTATTCATAACCTCCGCGCTGTTATTAATACCTCAGTGATTGAAGACTTAATCCGAAGTTTAGAGAAATCATACTAAGTTCAATATTACAAAGACTTAAGGCTGCTACTCCTGAAGAGATCTATAATTAATTAACTGTAATTTAATTTTAAATAGCTATGGTGCTATGAAGTATGTTAGCGCTATGTGCTTGTCTAGTTATGAAAGGCTTATAAATCTTAAGAACTCATCGGAGATCCGGGTTTCTGAGATTCGTAGAATGATGATTTATCCACTAAGCCTTGTAAATGCTTATAATTACCTAATAAGTGGTAAATATATCTAAATTTATAGGAGAGGATTTGAGTTAGAATCTGTGCCATTAAAGCTTAGATAATAGATTTAGAATATAATAAAATATATAAACTTCAAGATCTGTAATTTATTAGGGTGATTACTTTAGAAACCTATAAGATTGGGGATATTAAACCACCGTTAGAAATTAAAAAACTTCCAGATCCGCCTCCTCTGACAGTTAGCGGAATTTTAAAATGGGCGGGACCTTCAATAATTCTCGGGACACTCTCTGTTGGGGGTTTTGAGGCTTATCATGCTGGGTATGTGGGTGCTCAGGGATTTGTCGGGATTTTCTGGTTGTACTGGGTATCTGCCTTCTTCCAGTTATTCCTAAACACTGAGATAGCTAGGTGGACTATGGCTACCGGTGAAACCGTCCTGCAGGGATTTATGAGGTTGAGCCCTTCTAAGTTTTGGGCATGGTTCTCATCAATATTCTGTTGGATTCAAGTTGCTTGGCCGGCTTGGATTACAGGTGCTGCTGCAGGTGCTGCTGTTCTCTTCGGGATTGGAACGTGGGAGCAGTGGAGTATAGTTGCTTTAGTTCTTGTCTGGATACTTTTCGCAGCAAGTAAATACGTTTACAAAACTTTAGAGTGGGTAATGTATGCATGTTTCGTAGTTGCTAATGTCGGAATAACAATCTTCACAATCTTAATGACAACCCCTGAATGTATCTCAGATGTGGCGAGGGGGTGGCTTGCTGTAGGGACTATCCCTGCAGGGATAAGTATTGCTGCTATAGGCCCATTCCTATTACAGCCTGCAGGAGGATTCTGGAACTTCTGGCATACTTATTGGGTTAGGGAGAAAGGTATGGGTATGGGAGCTTATTTCGGGAGAGTAACCGGTCTTGCATTTAAGCCTGAGGATATTAGGAGGAGTGGTTATATAGTTGATTGGCGAGATCCGAATGAGATTAGAAAATTCCATCAGTGGATGAGATTGAATTGGATAACAATGATAATATTCTTCGTATTAATTGGTGGGATCTGGTTTACATTTTTCGCTAGTTTAGCTGGATATACTGCAGCTAAAGTTTACGGTTTAACAGTTCCATCAGGATGGAGGATTGCAGTAATTATAGCTGAGATATTTGGTAAGGTATGGGGTCCGATTGCTTTCTCCCTCTTCGGGATAGTAATTGCTGCCTCACTCTTTGACTCTCAATTCTCTATATATGATGGTATAGCGAGAATGTGGACTGATACAATCTACATAGAACATCCTAAGGTGACTGGTAGAAGACCATACCGTTTCTGGTACTTTGTTATGTTAGGAGCTCTCGTAACATATGGTGTTTGTTGCATACCTTTAGGGACTCCTTACTTCATATGGTTAATAGCAAACTGGCTTGGGACTCTTTCACAACCATACATTACATTACTATTAATCTACATGAATCGTAAATACCTTCCAAAACCTATTAGACCTAAATGGTATCATGTCGCATTTAATGTTGTGTGGGCTATGGTTTTGATCACATACTTCATAATATGGACCTTACTCGAACCCCCACGTTTAGGTATTTAATAAAGCTAAACTTCTTTTTAATTATACACATATATTAGCTAATAATAGAAGAATTTATTAATGTACAGAAATATTAATACTGAAACTACTTGTGAGGCTTACTGAAGGGAGAGTAAGTTAATTAAAGTTTTTAATTATGTTTGTTCAGGTTTTAGTATGTGTAGATCTATTTCAGCATCATACTTCCCAACTATTTTAACTCCTTTTAACTCTATTATTACGATATCTGGGTACTTCACCGTAGAGTTTGTGGTTAGTTAACCTAGAGGAATTTCATGGCTTTTAATCAATAAAACTAATTTATTAATTTTCGAAGGGATAAGTTTATTCCTTATATTAGAAGGATTTAAAGATTATCTTCAAAGAGATTTGTAAATCTATAATATATATTCAATAATTTTAAATCTTTAGAAGTTAAGGATTTAAACCTTTATTATACACTTACTTTGGTGTTATATAGTGTTTAAGGGTTATGCTGGTCAAATACTTAAAATTAATTTATCAACTAAGGATGTGGTGAAGGAGGCTCTTACAGAAAGTTTAATTAAGAACTATATAGGTGGTTTAGGTCTTGGAGCTAAGTTCTATTATGATTTAGTACCACCACGTATAGATCCTTATGACCCAGCTAACGTAGTTATATTTGCTGTAGGACCTGTGCAAAGTACTCTCATACCTGGTTCAGGTAGGGGTTTATTCATTTCGAAATCACCACTAACTAATAGGTTCTTCAGCTCTAATCTTGGGGGATTTATAAGTAGTGAGTTGAAGAGGGCTGGTTATGATGTTGTAGTTATATTTGGGAAGTCTGAGAAGCCAGTTTATATAGTTATTGATGATGGTAGGGTTGAGTTTAGAGATGCTTCACATTTATGGGGTAGGACTACTTATGAAACTCATAAAATTATTACTGAAGAACTTGGTGATCCTAAATTCCAAGTAGCTTGTATAGGTCCTGCAGGTGAGAATTTAGTTAGATTTTCAGCAATAATACATCCAACACTACCTGAGTGTCATGCAGCTGGTCGTGGTGGTATTGCTTCAGTAATGGCTTCAAAGAATCTTAAGGCAATAGCAGTACGTGGGAGTAAAGATGTTGAAGTTGCTGATAAGGATTCTATAATAACGTTCTTTAAGGAGATAGCTGAGAAATGTAGGAAGCATCCATTCCTACCAACTTATGGGACTCCAGGTGTTTTAGGAACTATTAATAAGTTAGGTGGTCTCGGAACTAGGAATTGGCAGACTGAGGTATTTGAAGGTGCTGATAAGATCTGTGGAGAGACTATAATACCTAAGTATAAGATTGCTGATAAGGCATGTGCTTCATGTCCTATGGGTTGTGTTAAAGTAACTAAAGTCACTGAAGGTAAGTGGGCTGGAACTGTAGTTAAGGGTCCTGAATATGAGACTCTATACTCTTTAGGTTCTATGGTTGGTGTTGATGATTTCGGATCTATTGCTAAAGCCTCTAGATTATGTGATGAGTATGGATTAGATACTATATCTACAGGTGTTGTTATAGCATTTGCTATGGAGGCTTATGAGAAGGGTATAATAACTAAGGAGGAGGCTGAAGGTCTGGAGCTTAGGTTTGGTGATGGTGATGTATTAGTTGAGATGGTGGAGAGAATTGCTTTTAGGAGGGGTTGGTTAGGTAACTTACTTGCTGAAGGTGTTGCTAGAGCTTCTCAAGTAATTGGATGTGGTTCTCAGTACTTTGCAATGCATTTTAAAGGTTTAGAACTAGCTGGACACTCACCAAGAGCTGTTAAGGCATGGACTTTAGGATACTCAGTAGGTTGGAGAGGTGGTTCCCATCATGATGCAAGACCACATGATATAGAGTATGCTAATCCAGTTGAGGTTAGAGCCTTCAGTACTGAGGGTAAGGCTGAAATAATATATGATACAACTTTAAGGGTTATGATTGAGGAAAGTTTAATAACTTGTAGATTTTATGGTGGTTATTACGGTGTGAGAACACCTAGTGAGACTCATGCTAAGATCCTTAAGATGGTTACAGGTATTGAGTGGGGTGTTGAAGAACTCATTAAGACAGCTAGGAGAATTAGAACGTTAATTAGGTGTTTAGAGGTTAGAGATGGATTTAATGTTAAGGATGATCTAAACGCACCACCACCAAGAGTACTCTACGAACCTATACCTGAGGGAACTTCAAAAGGTGCTTATACAAGTCCTAAGGAGTTTAAAGCCATGATTAAGAAATTCTATGATTTAATTGGTTGGGATTTAAAAACAGGTATTCCTAAATTAGAGAATCTGAAGGAATTAGGTCTTGACTTCGTAATCGAAGATTTTAAGAAATTAAAAATACTTTAACTTCTAACCTTATTTTATGTTAATAACTTATTAAGTCTAGGTTGAATATCTCTTGGTGATGTTATGGTCTTCATAGATCAGAGTAAATGTATTGGTTGTGGTATATGCATTCCTTACTGTCCTAGGAATGCTATTAAGTTAAGTCCTGAGACTAGGAAGGCGTATATAGTTACATCAGAATGTGTTGAGTGTGGTACGTGTATTAGGGTTGTACTATGTCCTAGGGATGCTATTGTAGGTGTTGTTGAGGGCTATACTAGGGAGGTTAGAGGACATTTCAGTGACCCAATCACTCAACACCCAAGTACTGGTATTCCTGGTAGGGGTACTGAGGAAATGAAGACTAACGACGTTACAGGTAGGTTTAGGAGGGGTGAGGTCGGCTTCGCATTAGATATCGGTAGGCCCTTAGTAGGTGTTACCTTCGCTGAAGTTGGTAGGTTCATTAAAGTACTTAACGAGGTCGGTGTTGAGTGGGAGAAGGCTAATCCAATACTATACCTACTTAAGGATTTGAAAGAAGGTAAATTCCCTGACGAGTTAATGAATGAGAAAATACATTCAGCAGTCCTAGAGTTTAAAGTACCTATAGGTAAGGTTAAGGATGTTATTGAGAAACTTAAGTACTTAGCTGAGACTACAGATACTGTATTTAGTGTTGGTGTTATCTCTAGAGTTGAACCGGACTTCACAATACCTGTAGTTAATATCTTAAAGGAGTTAGGTCTTGAGGTAAGTCCTTGGGCTAAGACAAACGTAGGTTTAGGGAGGCCATTAATAGAGTAGGTGTGATTATGACCCATACACACCATAGAATAGGACCTATAGAGTCTTTAAAGAAGGACTTCGTAGTTCTAGTAATGGCTTCAAGACTTATAAAGTATGAGGATGAAGTAGGTAAGTTTAGGAAGGTTATGGAGATATTAAGGAAGTATAATCCAGTCAACCTAGGTAATATGGTTGTAGGTAATAAGTATTGGAGGGATGAAGAAGATATAAGAAGTAAGTTTAGAGAGTACGGTAATATAGTTCATGGAGTATACATAAGTGCTGAGCAGGTTAAGGAAGTTCTTGAAGAACTTAAAGAAGTTAATCTAGGGTTATCAGTAGTTATTACAGGTGTTTATGAGGAGGTATTCAAAATACTTAAGGAGGTTGGATTAAAACCACATACTATAAACTTATCATTAGGTGTTTGGGGTAGGACTGAGAAACTACCACCTAAGGAGGTATTAGAGATTACTACGATGTGTGGTCACTGTATGGTATCACCATCGTTAGTTATGAAGATGGTTGGTGAGATTAAGAAGGGGAGACTCTCACCAGCAAGTGCTGCTGTAGAACTTGCTAGACCATGTGTATGCGGTGTATTTAATGTTAAGAGAGCTGAGGAATTACTAAGAAAGTTAATTAGTAAGTACTGAATAAACTACAGTATTAAACCTGAAATCACGATCACAACCACTCATCACCGATCATCGTGGAATTCATTAAAATTTTACTGATGAATCTACAGATTAATTAAGAGATAATTAAGTATGAAATTAAGGTAAGTCCTAGGATGTCTTAACCTATTAGAAAAGTTTTTATTACAACTACCCTTACTATACTTGGTGTTTAGTTGGCTGTCTATAGAGTTGATATCTTTGTTTTAAATGATGATTATTCAGGTTTTACTAAATTACTATCATCGCATGGATTATCACTTCATATTAGGATTTACTCAGATAACGGTATTGATAATTTATTATTGGATTTAGGTCCTAGTAATCGTATAATTATGTATAATTCAGAGATGTTGAGGTTGGATTTAAGAGATGTTAAAGCTGTGGTTTTAAGTCATAGACATTATGACCATACAGGTGGTTTGAAGTATGTGTTAAGAGTTAATAATAGTGTTGGGAGGAGATTAACTGTTGTAGCACATCCATGGATTTTCAAACCATCAATAATTTTAAGTAGTGATAAGCAGGAGTTTGATAAGGGTATACCATACTCTTATGAGGAGTTAACCAATTTAAAACCTAATTTAATACTTACTAAGAGTCCCCTACACGTATCTGATTCTACATACTACTTAGGTGAGATCGGTAATTACCTTGACCTCTCGAAGTATAAGGAGGGGTTCTACACAGTATTAGATGATGGTGAGTTAGTACCTGATAACTTACCTGATGATACTGGATTAGGTGTTAAGGTAGAAGGTCTAGGGTTAATAGTACTTACTGGTTGTAGTCATAGTGGGATCGTTAATATTGTTAAGCAAGCATCTGAGATATTCAAGGAGAATGTCTACGCTATTGTAGGAGGTCTTCATATGTTGAAGTATAGTGAAGAGGATACACGAGAAAGTATTAAGTTGCTGAAGGATTTAGGGGTTACAAATTTATATGTAGGGCATTGTACAGGGTTTAAGGCTGAGAAGATATTAAGTGATGAATTTAGAGATAACTTCTATAAAATACATACAGGATTTAAAATTACTTTAAAAAGTAGGTAATATATCACTGATATTACTGAGGTATTAGGTAGTATTGTTTGACATAAACCTACTGTTGAGTTTATCAGTACAGCTCTACGCGATTATGGATCCTATAGCTGCTATACCGCAGTTTATGAGGGTTCTTGAAGATGTTGAAGAAAGTGATATTAAGAAGATAGTTAATAAGACTGGTATAGCTATATTCTCTCTACTAACCATCTTTACATTATTCGGTAACTACATACTGAATTTATTCGGTATATCAATCTCCTCATTAAGAGTGGCTGGAGGTGTGATATTAATGGGTGTTGCTTTAGATACGTTAATAACAGGACATAAGCCATCTAAGGTTGAAGTAGGTGAGTACGTAATAGTACCTCTAGCAACTCCATTAATTGTAGGTCCTGGAACTATGACATTACTTATAGTATCTACTGGTGTTTACGGGGTGTTAACTACGTTGATAGCTGCCTATACAGCATTCATAGCAGTTTACATAACGCTACTCTTATCCCCTATAATATTAAGACTTACAGGACCTACATTTGTAAATGGTTTAGGGAGGTTTATGTCTCTAATAATAGCTTCATTCGCTGTTGAAATGTTAGTAAGTGGTGTTAGAGAACTACTACTAATTCATTAACAATCATAATATATAGTCAATATTAAATTAAGAGTTTAAACCATGTAGTTCTGACATTAGGTTAAATACATGTATATCCTATACTCAGGAATCAATGATATAATATTGTAGGATTTGATGAGAAGAGTAGTGAACGCTGAGATTTAAATACTTAAGTTATATCAAGTATTACGAGTGAGTGGACGTCCTCTTAACCCCTTAACATTATGTATATGTACGTGTTCTCCAACACTTATATACTTAGTAGCTATCCCTATAACTTCCCCATACTTTATTACGTATTCACCTTCTCTAATATCTCTTACTGAGAACTTATGCCCGAAGGGTATATCATTTAATAATTTTATCTTGATATTATTACCTTGGATTACTAGTTCAACTTCATCACCACTTCTTAAGTTTGTTAATGCTATAGCTACATTATCCTTCTCATTTAAGAGTAAAGCCTTCCTCATAATCCCCACCTGAATAACTTCTCAATAAGTTCTATATCTTCTTTACTTAACCTCCAACCAAGAGCTCCTCTAAACTCATCAACTCTTTCAACCTTCTCAGTTTTAGGGATTGCTACTACGTAAGGTCTTGAGATTAAGAAGTTTAGAGATACTTGGACTGCAGTCCTACCGTATTTAGAACCTATTTTAAGGAGTTCTTTATCATTAACTACTAAACCCCTCTCTAACGGTGAGTATGCTTGAATTGTTATACCTTCTCGAATAGCGTATGGTAGTAGGTCCCTCTCTACAGACCTATCATAGACACTATACTTAACTTGATTTACAACGATATCATACTTACTTGTAGCTTCTATAGCCCCCCTCAACTCAGTTAAGGTAAAGTTTGAAACACCTATATACCTACATAACCCCTCATCAGCTAAAGCCTCAAGAACCCTAACCTGTCTCTCAATACTTACTCTCCTATTAGGCCAGTGAATAAGTATTAAATCGATAGTACTTAAACCTAACCTACGTAAGCTAGCTCTAGCAGCCTTGATAGCCTCACTCCTATCAACAAACCTCTCAGGTAGTAGCTTAGTAGTTATGAAGAAATCACCTTTAAATTCCTTAACCACCTTACCAACTAATTCTTCAGCTTTACCACCATCATACATTTCAGCAGTATCTATGAGGGTTAAACCTATACTTAAAGCATGTTTTAAAGCGTTTTCAGCATCTCTGTAATTACGGATACCCCAAGTACCAATACCTATAGCAGGTACTGATTCTCCAGACCTACCAAGTGGTTTTCTATCCATAAAATCTGTAGGTATTGACGTACTAACACCACTATAAGTATAACATTAACAACTTAAATCTCAAACTCTAAACCATACTGAATCACTAATTAATGAGAAGTACTGTATATAGTCTACCATAGTGAGTGCTTAGGTTCTATACGGACTCCATACTCTTCTAAACGTTTGTAGAGTTCTTGAAGAGCTTCCTCATCAGATCTAGTTAGAGTTGGTGGGTATTTAAAGTAGGGTGCTGATGCCCAACTAGGTGCTCCGTAGATCCCTAATTCGTTTAAGACTTTAGTCAGTCTTATAACATCTACTAATATTGCTGAAGCCATAGCCTTATCATCAACTACTAACTTCACATCTAGCGTTACTGGTAGTCCCATAAACCCTAGAGCTTTAATGTATATGTATGATACCTTAGTATTCGCTAAGAACGGTATGTACCCGTTAGGTCCTGCAAAAACCTTATTAAATGCTTCGTATGGATTTAACTGAGTAGATGCTACAGCCATAGTCTTACTGATCTTCTTACTATGTAGTCTTGATTGTTCTAACATGTTTTTAAAGTCTGTATTACCACCTACGTTAAGTTGGTAAGACTCTACAATCTCACCACCCCTCATAGCTATTAACCTAGCTAGAGCTCTATGAACTATAGTTGCACCTAACTGACCCTTAATATCATCACCTAGTAACGTCGCCTTATTACTCATGAATAACTCCTGGTAGTTAGGGTCACTTGCTATGAATTCAGGGATACAGTTTATGAATGAGACTCCAGCCCTAGCAGCTACATCAGCGTAGAACCTAGTTGCTTGAGAACTCCCTACGGGGAGTAAGTTAATCAGTATGTCTACGTCATTATCTCTTAACTCACGAACTAACTCATCAGTTGTTGGTTCTGGGTCATTAGATGGTGTGAAGTCTTCAACCATATGCTCAGCAACACCATCTAATATCTTACCCATCCTCACCTTAACACCTGTTGAGCTGATATCAACTAGCTTAGGTACTAGGTTAGGTGGTTGGAATATAGCTTCAGCTAAGTCCCTACCAACCTTATACTTAGACACATCAACAGCGTATACTACCTCTATATCACTAACACTATACTTACCGATAAAGGTATGTATTAACCCCTTAACACTCCCGCTATACCTGTAGTAATGGATTGATTGGATAAGCATTGAGGCGATATTCCCGACACCAACTACACCAACCTTAATCATACCCACTACCTCTAAATACTTATATTTACAGATATAAATATTTACGTCTACAAATATAAGTTATAACTTCATTACTTATTAGGTGGTGTAACTGGAGAGTACTAAAGCCTATGAGAGATTAAAGAGGAAGTTGACCATAGAGAACCTATGGTTATACATAATTAAGATCCTAAAGGATGAGGGGGAGTTAAGAGCTTATGATATTAAGAAGTACTTAATAACGTATTTCAATTTAAGACCTGCTACTATAACTGTGTACTCAGTAATATATAGGATGGTTAGGGAGGGGTTAATAGTAGATGTTAAGATGGTTGACGGTACCCGTTACAGAGTTACTGAGAAAGGGTTAGAAACCTTTAAACAAGGACTTAACTACATCAATGAATTACTTAAGATATTAAGTGATAGCCGTAGTAAGTAGGTGTTAACGTGGGTAATGAATTTAGGGTGTATATGAAGGAAATCGAGGTTAGTAGTAAGAGGAGGTATGAGGTAATAAAGATTACAGAACTAGTTAAGGAGGTTGTGAAGGAGTCAGGTATTAAGGATGGTTTAGTATTAGTTTACGTACCACACGCAACAGCTACTATAATAGTGAATGAGTATGAACCGAGGTTATGTGAGGATTATATTGAGTGGGTGAGGAGGTATATACCACCAAATGCTGGTTGGAGACATGATGAAATAGATGATAACGCCTACGCACACATCACATCAGCTATAGTAGGTCCTGGGAGAGTCATACCAGTACGTAACAGTAAGTTACTCTTAGGTACTTGGCAAGAGATTATGTTGGTAGAACTTGACGGTCCTAGACCTTCGAGGAAGGTAGTTATTGAGGTTATGGGTAAGTAAATTAACTATTAGTTACTATATCTCCACAATTGATAATATGTTATTAAGTACTTGTCTAAGGTATTCAATATACTTACTAATAATTTCGTTATCACTAGTACCTAAGTTACAGCATAGTACATCCTCATCACCAGCTACTATAACACCAACTCTAGAACCCCTCCTTAAATTATTAATAACTAATGCATGAGGTGCTAATACCGTAATTAAATCCTTATTCAAATCTCTATAACTACCTATAGCTACTGGTTTAACTAATTCCTTAGATATTAGTTTAAACATTTTACTTAACTTACTTAGGTCATGTACAGTTAAGATCTTACTAACAACATCATCTAACTCTGAGGGTAGGGAATTCTTAAGGTATTCGTAATATTCCTTAAATTCAAGTCCTTCTAAACTGTAGTTATTAACTACGTTAACAATCCATGTAACTAACCCATCTATAAGTAATTCATTATTATAGTAAGTATCTAGGTCTGTATGATATACTTCATCTATATCCCTTAGATTATGGAGGGTTACTGTAGGGATACCTAAAGAACTAAATGATAGACCATCACTGTATGGGTGGTCAAACCCTTCATAGGAGTACTTAATAGTTGAGTATTTAATGAAGAACTTACCAATCTCTGGACCTGTAGCATTAACTCTGATAGGCTCCATACACGCCGTATCTAGATTTATAACAAATCTCAAACTACTTAAGTCTACACTTCTCACAAATTCTCTAGAACCATACGACCAATACCAAGGACTTAAATCAGGGTTTCCGAACTCCTCAGCTGTAAAGCTTACTAACCTTAATGTATGCTTAACCCTCAACTTACTCAATACCTCAGCAAGTTTAAGTAGTGTGTAGAGTCCTACTATATTATCTCTATAACCTGTAAACCATCTATCATGATGAGCTGAGACTAAGACCTCACCCTCCCCACCACCTACAACTACTTCAACATTATATCCAGTACCTCCTCTAATGTCAGTCTTACACCTAAGCTCAACATACCTACCGATTAACTTCCTCATCCTAATACCGTCTTCAAATCTCATATGAACTGCAGGTATTGGAGGGAGTTTACCACTCCTGAAGGAATAACTCCAAACACCACTTACTACAATCCTCCTAAACCTCCCCGGGTAACTATCATAGAATATAACTGCTTCAGCACCTGCCTCAACAGCTAAGTTATAGAGTACCCAAACATTATCTGGGAACTCAGTAGTACTTAGGAGTAGTACCTTACCGTAGGACTCCTCAATCTTATCTGTTAACTTACCACGTACTTCAGAGGTAGTTATCGGTGGTAAACACCTACATATATAATCATTAACATCACATTTGATATCCTCCCACGTAATCACGTTAATAGGGTGTAACTTAACATCTAATCCTAACTCTATAAAGTAATCCCTTAATTTCCTAACTACGAATAACTCCTTCTCAGAACCTGCTACGACGTCATTAACACTTACTAACTCCTTTAATAACTCCTTCAACATACTCGAACACTGTTAGAGTTTATGTATTAAAGTAAATAACTAGTAATCTCACTTACTCTATATAGTGGTTAGATCTACTAACATTTAAATACGTAGCCGTAAGTGTATTTAGGATATTTATGTGGTGTTGGTATGGGTAGTACTTACCCCCTAACTGGTATTAAGGTCTTAGACTTCACATCAGCTATGGCTGGACCCTTCGCTACTATGTTATTAGCTGATTTAGGTGCTGAAGTTATTAAGATAGAACCTCCTACAGGTGATCATGCTCGTGATTGGGGACCTCCATTCTATACCGACAAATATAGTGCTTACTTCGCATCTGTTAATAGGGGTAAGAAGAGTGTTGTTATTAACTTAAGAGATCCTAAGGGTAAGGAGGTAATATATAAGTTAGTTAGTAAGTCTCGAGTTGTTATAGAGTCCTTCAGACCTGGTGTAACGACTAGGTTAGGTATAGATTATGAATCACTATCTAAGATAAACCCAAACATCATATACTGTTCAATCTCTGGTTTCGGTCAGTATGGTCCTTATAAGGATTTACCCGGTTATGACTTAATAGCGTTAGCTATGAGTGGTTTAATGGATTTAACAGGTGAACCTGATAGACCCCCAGTTAAGTTCGGAGTTCCAATATCAGATATAATTACCGGTATGTATGCAGTAATCGCTATATTATCAGCACTTTACTTAGGTATCGGATGTCATATAGATTTATCACTACTTGATAGTTCCATCTCAATACTTACACATCAAGCAGGGTATTACTTCGTAACTAATGAAGATCCTAAGAGGTTAGGTAGTGCTCACTCCAGTATAGCTCCGTACCAAGCATTTAAGGCTAGAGATGGTTATATAGTAGTTGCTGTAGGTAATGACAGTATCTGGAGGGATTTCTGTATAGCTATTGGAAAACCGGAACTAATTAATGATGAGAGATTCTACACAAATAGTGAGAGGGTAAGACATAGGGAAGAATTAGTTAAGATTCTTGAGGAATTACTTAGTAAGGAAAGTGTTGATTACTGGATCAGTAAGTTAAGAAGTGCTGGAATCCCTGTAGCACCTGTATATAGAGTTAGTCAAGCACTTACAGACCCACACGTAATAAGTAGGAATATAGTTGTTGAAGTCCAGCATAGAGTTTTAGGTACTATTAAAATGATTGCAAACCCTATCAAATACCTAACTAGTAATGTAAGAGTTGGGATGTATAAACCACCTCCATTACTAGGTGAACATACTGTTGAAGTACTTAAGGAGTTAGGATATAGTGATGATGAAGTAAAGAGTTTAATAAGGAATGGAGTAGTAGCTACTCATGAAGAATACTAAACATACCTTAAAATTGATAATCAATAACTAATTAATTAAACCCTACGTATGAATACCTTCACATAACCTAAGTCCTCCTCAACTGAAACTACCTTAAATCCATGCCTATCTATTAAAACCTCTAACACCTTAACAGGTATATCCTCAGGATTAACCAGAATTACAGCTTCTGAACCCTTAAACTCCTTTAAAACCCTACTTAACTTAGTTACTGGATGACTACTACAACCAGGTTCTCTAAACCTTAAATCAATTACAACCACCTTAAACACCTCTACTAAGGTCTTACCTAATTACTTAATAAGTTCTCAGCTAATAAGTAATGTAAAGATAACTGAGTTATCTTAAATTTATAAATTATACCTGAAGGTTGAAGTGGTGTTTGATATGTCTTTTGAAGGTAAGATTTCCAAAATCATACTTGAGTACACAATGCATGACTGGATCGATAATATAACTAGTTGCGATGTAGTTATTGTAGGTGCTGGTCCTTCAGGTCTAACCGCTGCTAGATACTTAGCTAGGAGCGGATATAGAGTTGTAGTATTTGAAAGGAGGTTAAGTTTTGGTGGTGGTATAGGTGGTGGCGGTATGCTAATGCATAAGATAGTAGTTGAGGGTTTAGCTAAGCCAATACTTGATGAGTTCAATATAAGATCTGTTAAGGTAGGTGATCACTACGTTGTTGATGCTTCAGAATTCATGGCTAAACTAGCTGTTGGAGCTATAGATGCCGGTGCTAAGATAATACATGGTGTTCAAGTAGATGATCTTATCTTCAGGGATAATCCACTTAAGGTTGTAGGTGTTGTTATACAGTGGAGTGCTGTAGTTCTATCAGGACTACATGTTGATCCACTATTTGTTGAGTCTAGAGCAGTTATAGATGCTACAGGTCATGATGCTGAGGTTGTCTCAATAGCTGTGAAGAAGATACCAAACATTAACTTAGAGATGAGAGGTGAGAAATCAGCGTATGCTGAGCTAAGTGAGAAGTTAGTAGTCGAGAAAACGGGCATGTTAATCCCTGGACTATACGTAACTGGTATGGCAGTAGCTACAGTTTACGGACTACCTAGAATGGGTCCTGTATTCGGAGGTATGCTACTCTCAGGTAGGAAAGTTGCTGAAGAAGTTATGAAAGACTTAATTCGAGGGTCTTGAGTTTAATGTAAAAGATGTTATAGTTACTGAAGTCATGAACAGATATTTTGATTCGGTTACTTACGAGTAAGTTAAAAATAAGAAGTGGTGTTAGGGTATACTATATTAAATTATGTAGTCTTAGTTGAGGGTTTACCCTCCTCAGCTGTAGTGGTTTTCTGAGTTTCACTCTCTAACTTCTTAAGTTCTTCTTCAATCTCCTTCTCAATCTCTTCTATAGGCTTGGGCGGAGGTGTTGAAGCTAGTGTATAACCTATCCAGGCTAGGATACCGAATACCCCTGCTACTGCTATGAAACCAGTTAGTTTAAGGATGAGTAAAGAGTATTCGCTTAAGAAGACTAACCACCCATATATTAGGATTACCACAATGGAAGCTACCATCATCCCAAAACCTAAGGCCTGATCTTTACTCACTACGTACATCACCTAGATATTATTGTAGGGAATTGCTATTTTAAGTCTTAATACTGAGTTAATCTCGGGGTACCTACGAAGTGTTGTGCCTTTGATGTCGATGGTGTATTACTAGATGTTAGTGAGAGATTTAGAGTCGCTAAGGAATTAGTAGAAAGTGGTAAAGAGAGGAATTTTTGGAGAGTGTTCTTCAGTGAGGAATTACTATCTTTAGATAGACCTAGGAGCTTCCTAATAGACTTAATTAATTCTAGGTTAGCTAAATACTGCTTAATCATAATTACTGGTAGGCCAGCTAACCTCTACAGAATAACTTTACAACAGATAGAACAAAACTTTAAATTCAGGCCATTTAAGATTTTTATGAGAAGAGTTAATGATTATAGACCTTCAACAATTGTTAAGTTAGAACTTATTGAGAAAGCGTTAAATGAGGGTTACGAAGTAGTTGAATATCATGATGATGATGCAGAGGTACTAAAGATCGTTAAGAAACTATACCCAGGAATAACCCTATACCTACATCAAGGGAACACCTACTACATCCTCCATAACACTAGCTTCTTCCAAGCTTAAAGAATGTAAACCTAAAGCAATTGTGTTTCGTATTCTATTTAGAGTATGTAGATTTCTTCACTGATAAAATAATACTAGTTCACCTACGATTATGAGTATCCTATGTTGGGTATTCTTAAGCTTCAGTTTAAACTGACTTTAAGACTAAGGTCAGAGTATAAGTTAATAAATTAAAAATTTATAAATGAATTTATTATAAACTAGGTGTTACTTCACATAATATTACGCTAAAGTCCTAAAACATTGCTGATCTTCTTTAACCCTTCTAACGATATCTCAATAAATTCTTCTAAACTTAGACCTAACTTCTCACAATACATTATTCTAGACCTATCAACACCTCTAGCGAAATCCTTCTGTTTAAACTTCTTAAGTACTGAGTCCACACGTACTTCATCTAACTTCTTACTAGGCATTACTAAGGCAGTCGCTATTATCAACCCTGAAACATGGTCTGATGCTTTTAAAGCATACGTCATATCTAGATCTGATGTATGTCCTGTTAATTCATTATGAGATACTATAGCTTCTAACGCCTCATTAGGGAGGAAGTCCTTAAGTATTTCAAGAGCTACTATACCATGTTTACTTAAGTCCTTACCAACTAACTCATAATCTATATCATGTAGTAAGCCGGTAAGACCCCATAATTCTTCATCCTTACCTAACCTCCTAGCTAATGCCCTCATTATAGCTTCAACAGCTAAACAATGCTTAAAATTCTTCTCATTCTTAATATACCTCCTTAATAACTCTAAAGCCTCATCCCTTCTAAGCATTACGTAAACACCAGATTAGATTAATTCTTAATCTTATAAAGATAAAGATATTACTCAACATTAAGACTCAGATTTTTAAGTTATACAGTATTGATGTTCTAGGTGGATATACTGTTTAAAGTTAAAGTACTAAATGAGATTAAAGCTGATGATAAAGTACTAATCGTAGGTCTCCCAGGTATGGGTGGTGTAGCATACACTACAGCTAATCATATCGTGAACTCCATGAGCGGTAAGTTAGTAGCTGAATTCTACACATATAGTTACCCACCACAGATAAACATCAGTGATGGGAGGGCTTACTTATTTAAAGCTTACCTCTATGAGACGAAGCCAGCCTTAGTTCTAACAGCTAATGCCCAACCAGCAACTCCTGAAGCTCAGAATGAATTCTGTGATAATGTTATCGGATTCCTCAATAAGAAGGGGTTGAGGAAAATTATAGCTACTGCAGCTTATGTAACAAGTCATGTCAGCCCTCTAAGGAATGTCTACGTAGCTGGGAATGACGACTCACTAATTAATGAGTTTGTTAAGTTGAATGCCCAGGTATTAAAAGGTGGTGTTGTCTCAGGTATTAATGGAGCTATAGTTGGGTGGGCTTCCTACTACGACATACCAGCTGTTGTATTACTTGCTGAGACTTGGGAAGCTATAGTTCAAGTTGATGAATTCGATTATAGAGCTTCAAAACATTTACTAACTATTGTTAGTAAGTACTTAAATAGTGAGGTAGATACTAGCGTTTTAGACACATTAGCAGAACAGGTTGAGGGTAAGGTCATGGAGTTAATTACGAGGTCACTTAAGCAATTCGAGGTTAAGAAACCTTCTAAAGATGTTATGTAGGGTATTTTAAGGTGTACATAAAGACCATAATATTCGATTTAGACGGTACGTTAGTAGATAGTAATGAAGCTCACGCCATCTCTTGGGTTCAAGCTTATAAGTTAGTTGGCTATGGTGATATCTCTATAGAGACTGTCCTTAAGTACATAGGTATTAGAGGGGACTTAATAACTGAGAAAGTACTTGGTAGGGAAGCTCTTAAAGACTATAAAAGGATAAGATTCTATAAGGATAAAGTATTCCTTAAATTACTGAGGGAGGGTTACATAACACTCTTCCCGGAGGTGTATGATGTATTAAAAGTGTTAAGGAGTTATGGGGTTAAACTATGTATAGCTACTTCAACATCCATACCTCTACTAATAACAATGTTAGAATACTTCAACATAATGAACTACTTTGATGTATTAGTAGCTGGGGAGGAAGTCCGTAGGAGTAAACCTGAACCAGACCTCTATCTAGAAGCTTTAAAACGTGCTAAGACTGATGGTAAGGATGCTTTAATAGTAGGTGATAGTGAGTATGATGTAATACCAGCTAAAGCTGTAGGTGCTACTACAGTATTGGTGATGAGGGATAATTCAAAGAAGGAGTTGAGTGTTAATCCTGACTACGTAGTTAAAGATCTTATAGACTTAGTTAAGAATGTACTTAAGCTAAAATTTAATTATTCATACCTTAAAGCTTCTACAGGACTAAGTTTTGACGCTCTCCATGATGGGTAAATAGATGCTAATGCTGTAGTTGTGAGGGATAAAGCTATAGCTATCAAAGTGTATTGAGGGTCTAACACCGGTGTATAACTAGTAAACGGGCTTGCCTGCGGTCCCGGACCAGGATTCCTAGGACCTATAGTTAAACTGAATATATGTGTAAGTGCTTGTGATAACCCTACACCTAATCCGAAACCTGATAACCCTCCTATAAGACCTATCAACAACCCCTGAATTAAATATAGTAGTAGGACTGTAAAATCACTCATTCCTAAAGCTTTAAGTAACCCTATCTCCCTAACTCTCTCAAGGACTGATATCATCATTATGTTAAATGTACCTAAACCAGCAGCTATAAATGATGTACTAGCGATACTAACTAATAGTAGGTTCATCTGATTTAATATAGTAGTGAATGTGTTTATTACTGACTGAACAGTTGTTATCCTAGCTCTAGCACCTAATAACGTCCTTATACTATCAGCTACATCACTAACTACGTTAACGTCTGAAGCCTTCACCATAACTACTGAATACCCTTGAGCTCCACTAACCATCCTAAAGTAATCTAACGGTATGTATATACTGTCATCAGGTGATGAGAGGAGGTAGGAGGATCCGTAATAATTAAGAATACCTACTACACTAAATATGTATGTTCTAGTACCAACCCTCACAGCTATTGTCTGACCAACATCAACGACTTCATTACCGCTTGATTGGTCGTAAGCTACGTTATAACCTACTAAAGCTATAGGTAATGGTGAGTCAGTAAATAAATCACCTTTAAGTAGATCTACATTACCACCTAATAATTCCTTAAGTTCTGAAGCTCTAACACCTACTAATGTAGCCCTAATATTTAACCCCTCAACATTACTGCTTAACGTCCTCATAGGTATGACTGTTGAAACCCCTGATAACTCAGATATCCTGTAAACATCTACATCACTTAACAATCTAGTACCAGCTGATGAGACTATTATTGTTGTAGGTCCGAGTCTCTCGAAATTAGCTATGAAGCTAACGTATATCCCTCGAGCATGTGATGATAACGCTATTATAACCATAACACCGACAGCAACAGCTAAGATCGTGAGGACTGTCCTAAGCCTCCTCTGAGTTAGTTGTTTCCATGCGAGTCTGAGTACATCATAGATATTCATTATCTACCCCACCTACCTCCTCAATTTCCTAATAACTACTAAGGTAATTAACACAATCACTACTAAACCACCGACTATGAGGATGTAGTTACTGATACCCTCACTCGTAGATCTCGGTGGAGTTGTTGGTGTGGTAGTTACTGGGGTTCCGACCCTAATCATTACTTCGAAAGTAGTGTTCTGAGGAGTTCTTAAGTTATCGAGGTATGAGACAGTTATAGGTAGTCTTAAGACTCTTTCAGAAGTATTCATAAGTTGTAGGGTTATTGTAGCTGCAGTCGTACTTCCTACATCAATATTACCTAGGTATATAGTTCTCTCCTCAGTAGTAAGTCTAAGTGGTAAACCAGTTATTAATGGGTATATAAATGCTGAGTACGCTGGAGTTACTCCAACGTTAATTAATGTTAGAGTTACTGAGAATGTCTGACCAGGTATTACTGTAGTAGGCATTACTACATAATCAGTAACTTTAATATCAGCTCTACCCCTAAGTAAGAGTGTGAAGCTCTTATCCTCATTCTTTAAAGTACCTAACACCTTATCTACGTAGTTGAGATTGATGGTTATGTATGATGTATATTGATTAGTTAATGCTACATAGACCGGTAATTTAATAACTACTACTTCACCAGGGCTTAATCTCCCTATATAACCATCACTACTACCTATGATATTTATAGCTGGACCAACTGATAACCTATAGTTAATCCCTTCAATCACTTCATTACCTACGTTCCTTAAAGTTATACTGACGTTACTTATAACCCCTATAAGTAATTCATTAGTACTTATACTTGCCTCCACATTACTTACTAATGTTCTAGGCTCTACAGATACCATCACTGTATACGTATCACTATATAATTGGTTTAAAACGTCGTAGTACGTAACTGAGATTATTATAGGGACTGAAGTATATGTAGTCACGTAACTAGACCTAACATTAACGTTAACATTTTTAGAATCTCCAGGACTTACATCACCAATGTAGAACTTACTTGATGAGTTAATTAAGGTGATTGTAGTTCCTTGAACACTTACACTTACTACTAAGTCCTTAACATCTGATTCCCCAGTATTTGAAATACTTATCGATAGAATACCAGCACTACTAGATAGTATGTTTGTAGGTGTTAAGCTAATGTTTAAGGATATCCTAGTAGGTAATACTTTAATTACCTCATTATAAGTTTCAGTCCTTAAAATACCTAGAGAATCTAAATACCTGACGTTAATAGTTAATGTATATGTACCTGGTTTATTAGTAACTACGTAAGGTATCTCTACGATACGTTCATCACCAGACTTTAAACTCCCTATCGACACCTCACTACTACTACTTAAGATTAGGGGGGTACCACTACTAACTATACTGAGTACAACATTATTAACAACGTCATTACTTAATACCTTAATACTTAATAAATCTGTAGATAAAGCCTTAAACACTTTAGGCTCTAAATACACTATCAACCTCTTCTGAGTTTCGGGAGGTTTAATCATTATTATGAAGTCGTACGTGTTACTGAAGTAATTACCTAGAGCATCAGAGTAACTTACTTGATAACTAACCTTTACGTAGGTAGCTGAGTCTACGTATGGGGTCCTAACAATAAAGTCTACATAAGTTGTTGTGAGTGGGTTTAGAATTCCTAACCTTACTTGAGGTTCACTTAATAATAATATGTTTGAGGGTAGGATTACCTGTATAGTTAAGTTACTTAAGTAATTACTACCTCCGTTATAAAGTCTTAAAGTTAAGTTACTAACATCACCACCTCTAACCTCCTTAGTGATTAAGTCTAGAGTTAAGGGTGAGTCCTTAATAGGTTTTACAACTACTGGTAGGTTGAAAGACTTACTACTACTTAACCCATACATATCGTTATAATCAATACTTACTGTAATGAATGTATTAACGTATGAGGTTGTAGGTGTTGAAGATATAGTTACTGGAATTACTATATCCTCATTAGGTCTTACCTCATCAATTACGTAGAGGGTATTACCGTAGATCTGTAGTGGTTGTTGTGTTGTTAACCTAACTACTACATCTCTAGCAATACCTCCACTATTAAGTATTGTTAAGTTAGTTGATAATGAAGAACCACTTAATAATTCATTAGAACTTAAGTAAGTATTAAGTATTGGTTTGTCGTACTGTTCTACATAGATATTATTCTTAGATGTTGAGGTATACGTAATTCCTAAGGGGCCGTAATACGTTACTGTCGTTGTAAGTATTAACGTTGTATTAGATAGTGTTGGTGGTATGAATAGCTCTACAGGTACCTTCACCTCATTAACTGGTGGGATATCACCTACTTCTAACTTAGTTATGTTTATGTATATCTGAGGCTGAGTTAATAACTCAAAAACTACGTTCTTAGCACTTGCTGTACCGTTATTAACTAATCCAATAGTTATTACCTGCCTCCCAGGACTTACAGATGTATCATAACTATAGATTCTAATATTAGGTCTTCCGTTGACTGGAATACTTACGTATAACTCAGTAGTATATACCCTACTGTAGTATAGGACCTCAACAACGTATTCTAAAGTTAACTTAGCTCTGTACGTTCCTAAAACCGCGTTATCACTTACTCTAACCTTAAACTGAAGTTCAATAACAGATCCTGCAGGTATTGAAGAACCTCCAGCCCTGTAATACGTTATGACTTTAGAATCCCCAGTAACTGATGTTAAACCTTTAGGTAGTTCTAAAGCAGCTGTTATAGTAGATGATGATATGGTATTCATAGTTCTTAAAGTTATTGATAACTGACCTATATCTCCAGGCCCTACCTCAGTAGGACTCGCTAGAGAGCCCCAAGTAACTGATAACACTTCAAGTTCTACTGTTTGAGCATTAAGTATATGTAATGGTATTATGTTAAATAATACTAACATAACTACTAATACTGTGCATACACTACCTACACTCATTGATTAACTACCTCCACCACATTCCCATCCTTCATCTTAACAACTACGTCAACATATTTTGTTAACTCAACATTATGTGTAACCATAACTACTGTCTTACCATACTCATCAACTAATTTCCTAAATGTCTCAACAACTACTTGAGCATTCTTAGAATCTAAATTACCTGTAGGTTCGTCAGCAAGTATTAAGTTAGGCATATTAACTAAAGCCCTAGCTATCGCTACCCTCTGCTGCTCACCACCACTAAGTTCTAAAGGTCTCTTATTACTCAAACTCCTAAGACCAAATACATCTAAAGCCTTAAGTACTAAGTCCCTACGTTCTCTAAAGCTAATACCCTTAATAGCTAGCGGTAATTCAATATTCTCGAAAACCGTTAAATAACTTAGTAAGTTATATAACTGAAATACAAAACCTACATACTTATTCCTATACTCAGCTAGTTTCCTACCATTAAGTCTAGCTATGTCAATACCATCAACTACTACAGACCCCTTCGTAGGTTTATCAAGACCTCCAATAATATTTAATAATGTTGTCTTACCGCTACCGGAAGGTCCTACAACAGCTGTGAATGTATTACGTCTAATAGTTAAGTTAACACCTCTTAAAGCAGGCCACTCAACCTTACCAGTCCTATAAATCTTCCAAACATCATTAAGTACTACATGAAGCTCGTCACCCATTACAACCCCTTCAGAAAATAGTATTAAAGGGATATAAGGGTATTCTTGAAACTCCTGAAACTCTCGTTCCGTAACCTTAGAGATCTGGATAGAATAAAGTATTAATTAGAGGTGGAAAAATATTTTGAATTTATTTTATCTTACTTACTAATATATGGGCATTTACAAACACAGGTTGCAGGTCCCCAAATACTAACTACTTCAGACTTCTCTAAATCTACTAATACGTGGACTACACCTTCACCTTCCTTATGTAGGGTTACCCAAGCCCCTACAGCCTTCAATAATATATTGCCGTCGTCTTGCACTACTAACTTAATTATAGGTCTTATAGCTGTGATGTTATAGCCTTCGTTTAATAGTTTTGAGGTGTTCTCATTACTCTGCAATATATTTACGACTCTATCTTTAAATCCTTCACTAACCTCTATAAACTTCTTATTAAGCCATAGACCCCATCCTAGAGGTAGTTTACGTATGTTGTTAAACATTTTCTGCATCATTAATCCCCTCCCGTTACTGACACCATCGTCATCAGCGGTTTGCTGTCCTCCATATACAAGGCCTAGACCTTTAGAATTAGGTTTAGCATATGCTACCACACCTACTAGACCTAACACAACTATAGCTAATACTAGAGTAGCTACCGTACATACCCTAACATTTAAATTCTTACTCATTCACATCACCTTCATTTACCGAGTAGTTAAAGAGTTATAAGAGGGATACCGTGAAACGATTAGGATGAACTAGTAGAACTCCTTAAGGAACTCTTTTAATTAATTAAGGTGTTAGTCTAGTTAGGTGGTAGTAATTGATAATACCTCCTCAGTACTTAATAAATTTAGGTTATAGTACAGAAGTACTTGACTGTAGTGGTGTGAAACTAACATTAGATGAGGTATTTACTACTGAGTCCGAAGGATGTATTGATGTTGATTCTAAGGTAATACCACATTATAGGAAGTTAGAACATGATGGTAACGGGTTTTACTACTTACCTCAAGGTTCATACGTAATTAGGTATAGAGAGTATGTTAAGATCCCTGAGGACGCTATAGCTTTAGCAATCCCTAGATCATCATTAATTAGATCTGGTTCTACATTATTTACAGCTGTTTGGGACCCCGGATATGAGGGCAGGGGTTACGGGTTATTAGTAGTGTATAATAGTCGCGGTATTAGAGTGAGGAGGGGTGCTCAAATAGCTCAACTAGTATTTATAAAGATGATGGAGAAGAGTATGAAGGTGTATAGAGGTACTTATTTCGGGGAACGTTAGTAAGGTTTTATGAAGTTAATCACGTCTACTCTTACTAGCCTCACTTAATATCTCAATTAACTTCTTAATCACCTCAGTAATATCAACTTCTTCCTCCTTCTTAGGTAGTTCTACTTTCTCACCCCTTAAGAACTTCTCCACCCTCACACTAAACTCCTCAACAATCTTAACTAATTCGTTGGAGTCTAACCTCCCTTCATACTTTTCCCTATAAACTACCCTCCCATCCCTAAAGTAGAGGAGGTATGTAGTTGGTGATGCATGTACGTCATACTCTTTAAAGGAGTTACTCGCAGCTTCAGAGTTACATTTCCGTGAAAACCATTCGCAAAGGACTACTACGAAGTAGTGATTAGTTAGTTTCTTAGCTACTTCCCCTACATACTTAAACCAAATACTATCGTAAGCTCTACAAGCACTACATTTAGCGTTATCGAAATATATTATGTAGTAACCATCAATAGGTGGTTTAAACGCCTTACCACTAATTAGAGTTAAGATCCACTCACCCTTAACCCTATCATATATGTATATTCCATGAGGTGATTCATTACTAACTACTTTAAACCTACTTAAACTATTTAAATCCATCCCACTACCTACTAACGTCTTAATCAATACTTCATCATCCATATACACCACCTAATTAGTCTTGAAATCCTATTAAGTTAATTAAGTTTAAATAACGTCATCCCCTACATAAAGGTTTTAGGTAGTATTCTTTAGCTAAATTAACTGTTGTTAATGAGATATCACTAACAACTACATTCGTTAACTCCTGGAAGACCTTAACTAAATCCTCATCAGACATATCCAATAACTTACACCCATACTCTTTATACATTAATGAGTACATAACTTCATGTATAGTCCAGGGGTAGATAATCCATGCCCAAGACTCTAACCTACCCACGTAGTAGTCCGGTATATACTTCGATGTTGGTTTAATATGAAGTACTGCAGTCTTAACCTCCTCAGGGTTGAAGGTCTTAATATGTCTAACTACAGCATCTAGTGTTGAACCACTATCTACAACATCATCAACTATTAAGACCTTCTTACTCTTAATCGGTAGTTCTACCTCCTGCATAATAACTTTATCAGAGATCTTACCGGCAACACCCCATAAACTAGCTTTAATACTATACACCTCATCAACATTAATAACATCACTTAAGATCCTAGCTGGGATTAAACCACCTCTAGATATAGCTACTATAGAGTTAGGTAAGTACTTACTCATTAGGAGTTTCTCAGCTAACTCAAATGTTAATTTAATAGCCTCACCCCACGAAATATATACGTACTTCATATTCGAGACCTACCCCTAACAACTATACCTTACGTACATTTACTTAAGTTTGTATTTAAGTAGTGACTTAAATTATCTTAACTACCTCATTAATGTTCCTCCTAGGTCTAACTCTAGATTGTTCTGAAGGATAACCTAGAGCTACTATAGCTTGAAGTTCACAACCCTCAGGTGGTTTTAAGAGATCATCGAATTTATCCTTCATCAGTAGAGGTACTCCTAACCATACACTACCTAGACCTAAGGCATGAGCTGCTAATATGATGTTCTCTACAGCTGCTGAAACACTTTGGATTATGTATACCTTCTCAACCTCTGAGTACTGTACCTTATGAGTACTTCGTCTAAAGTCTGCGTAGGCAGCTATATACACTGGTGCTAAGTACATCCCACTAACTATCCTCTGAACCCACTTACTAACCTTCTCAGGTGGTAATGGTTCCTTAAGTGCTGATGTAGCGTATAGTTCATGTGCTTTGAGGAGGAGTTTATGGACCTCCCTCCTTAGTGATTCATCCCTAACAACTATGAAGTACCACGGCTCACTACCTCCAGCATTCGGAGCTCTCACACCACACTCTAAGATCTTTAATATCACTTGATGTGGTACTGGATCCTGCTTAAACATCCTTACACTACACCTACTTAATATCACCTTAATGAACTCCTCACTCACTAACCCACCCTTAAGATTAAGTATTAATGTAATTTAAAACAGTTTAAAAACCCTAGTTAACTATTTCATAAGGTGTTAATTGAGTGTTAACTCCTACTATGAATACTAAGGAAATACTGCAGTATTTAGGTGGTGAGGCAGCTTTCGCTTACCTTGCTAAGGCTAAGGAGTTAGAGAGGAAGGGGATGAAGATATTTAATTTCGGTATAGGACAACCTGATATACCTACATTCGAACACATCATTAATGCTGCTAAGGAAGCACTTAACGCTAGATTCACTGGTTATACAGAAACTGCAGGTATTTATGAGTTGAGGGAGGCTATAGCTGAATACTTAAATAATAGGTATGGTTCTGATGTAACGCATTCTGAAGTTATTGTAACTCCAGGAGCTAAGACAGCCCTCTTCCTAGCACTCTCAGCTTACTTAAGGGAGGGGGATGAGGTCTTAGTACCTGAACCCTCATTCCCAGCATATCCAGAAGTTGCTAAGTTCTTAGGAGCTAAACCTATCTTCATACCGCTTAAGTGGTTAGGACGTGAGAAGGGGTTTAAATTAGATCTTGAAGCTATTGAGAATGCGATTACGTCTAAGACTAAGATGCTAGTCGTAAATAATCCTCATAATCCTACAGGTGCTGTGTTTAGTAGTGATGAGGTTGAGTGGGTTATGGACTTAGCTAGGAGGAGGAGGATCATAGTATTAGCTGATGAGATCTACGACCACTTCATCTACGATGACGTGAAGTTTAAGTCATTCTTATCATTTCCAGACTGGCGTGATTACGTGTTATACGTTAATGGGTTCTCAAAGACTTTCTCAATGACTGGGTGGAGGTTAGGGTACTTAATAGCTAGGAAGGAAGTTATGCCTAGACTGACAGTACTAGCTGTGAATATCTATAGCTGTGCAACTAGCTTTGTACAGAAGGCTGCTGTAGTAGCACTTAAGGAATCTGAAGAAAGTATTAATAAGATGATTGAGGTCTTTAGGAGGAGGAGAGACTTAATATGTAGTAGGTTAAGTGAGGTGAAGGAGTTTGAGGTATGGCCTAGCAAGGGTGCTTTCTACGTATTCCCTAACGTAGGTAAAATACTTAACGAACTTAATATAACTGTTGAGGAATTCGTAAACGGACTACTCATTAATAAAGGTGTGGTAGTCCTCCCAGGTACTGCATTCCCAGAAACATACGGTAAGAACTTCATAAGATTTAGCTTTGCAGTAGACTTCACATCAATTGAAGAAGGTGTTAAGAAGATTAGAGAGTATGTAGAAGAGATAATGTGTGGAGTTAAACGTTAGAGTTAATAAACATAACATATTTAAACTCATTATAAGTATTAATATTGATGAAGATATCTACCGCTGATGATTAGTGAGTAGAGAATCCCCAACTGATCGTTATGTTCATTAACCTCAATTAATTGTTAACTTCTTAATATTGATTCTCTGACTTCGATATTCGTTAGAGTTTACGAGTTTTATGATAGCTAATCTAATAACTTCAGATCTTGACATCCTATGCTCTATAGCATACCTATCAATTGCTTGTAATAACCTATCATCTAATTTAAATGTTATAATCCTCATGCCGTATACCGATTGAGATGGTGTTTAGAGTTTATATATGTAGGTATGTATTGAGAGTACCTAGAGAGTTCAGTGAAACTAATACTTCTTAATATTTAAGACCTACTTAAACATTTATTGTAGTTCCACCAAATCATTATGATGAGTGAGGATGTCGGTAGGGGTTGGGTTAAGAGTTATTAGTGATGGTGAGTTAACTATTGACTTAACTTTATTCTACTTACTCCTTAAGGTAGGCGGTGTTTTAAGAGGTCAGTATATCTACGTGGAGAGTCGTGGGGAATCAGTTGATGAATTATTAAGTAGTTTAGAAAGTCTTAAAGTCTCTAAAGTACCTACAGTTGGTTTCTGCCCGGCGGAGGAGCCTAGGAGGTTAGAAGGTGTTGATGTGTTGAAGGACTTCTGTTTAGAACTGTATGAGTATTTAGAGGGTAGGTGTGTAGCCTGTGTTGTTAAGGTCTACTCATTAATATATAATGAATGGTTAGTTAGTGAAGAGAAGTTAATGAAGATCTTTGAATTAAGTATTAAGTTTAACTTACCATTATACTTTAATAACGGTAGTATAGTGATTACTACTTGTCCTAGTACTTATGAGGAGGTACAGAGACTACCTCCGAACGCATATAGAGACAGCTTAAGAATACTTACAGAGGTAGTTAAGTATCTCTAAAATACTTATTAGTGGTGGGGCCGCGGGGATTTGAACCCCGGACCACAGGGGTTCTAGTAATATGCCAGAGGTTATTTAGAAGGCATATAACCGATATGTCAAGTAAGCATAAATAATATTCGATAAATGCTATCAAAACAGCTATTAGCTGAAATACGATATGCTGTAGCATATCGTAATTATTAAAGAATAAGATTAACTTCGTAAGCATTGTGTGTTGGTAGGGTAAAACATATTAAGAAAAGAAATTAAGAAATCTAGTAGAGTGGATGAAGTGTTTGATAATGTTTAGAGTTATTAGAGCTAAGTATGAGAAAGGAGTGCTAAAGCCTTTGGAGCCTATAGAGCTTGAGGAAGGTGAGGAGCTAGTTATTTTCATACGTAAGCGTAGAGTAGGTGAGGTCCTTGAAAAATACGTTGGAATATTTGGTAGAGCTGATGTAGAGGAACTAAAGAGATATGAAGAAGAGGCTCAGGCGCAGTGAACAAGATATTTATAGATACCAACGTATTTTACAACATACTATTTGAGACTAACCTAACCCAAGTAGCTCGAAAACTACTCGAAGAATATGAAGAAAACCTATTCTATACAAGCTTAACAGTAGTAAACGAGCTACTCTATATATCTACAAGAAAATACTATCAAGCTACACAAGAAGTTAGCGGGTCTTACAGTCTACGAAGGCTGATAGCAAATAAGGGATACCCAACGCCTATAATCAACGGTGTACAAAGTCTACTAAAGGATCTTGAAGTAGAGGTTTTGATAGAAAACGTAGGCTATCAAGATATGATCGAAGTAGCCAACAGCCTTAAGCTACTGCCAAGTGACTCTATTATAGCATTAACATGTAAATACCATGGCATAGAAACCATCCTTACCTTTGACGAAGACTTTAAGCGAGTTCCATGGCTTAACATACTTCCCTAGCCTACGTAGGTGATTAACCACGATACGATCCTAAGTTTATTTACTATTGATATGTTCTATATATGGATACCTAGTCACAGATATTTCAACATTTAGTGTAGCCAGAGGCTGAATAGTATTTTAAACCTCCAGGACATTGGCTCCAAAGCTTGAATACTAATGGAAGTATGTTTTAGTATTTGATGGAGTGTTAAAACATAGATTTACATCGTAATATACATTGCAAGCATCAAGCGTACAAAATGAAATACAAAATTATATGGAATCAGAGAGTTATAAGTCTATTGAAAAGCCTTTTGCAACTGTTTTAGATTTCTAGATTTATAAGGGTTTATATAAAAGCTTTTTATTGGAGACCGTAATCTATAAACATATACTTCAGATACACCAAGATGCGGGGACTTCCCCACAGTAATGACCTAGACGAATGGATGAAGGACGAGCTGTGGGTTAGGGTCACCCTAAGTGGGTGGAGCCCCATGATATGGACCCCGATGAAAGGGGTCCTGAGGGCAGTGAAGCCAAGGGCAGAGGAACTCATATAAAACTCTATGAAGCCCAGACCCCGTTAAAAGAAAGTTTAATCTACATCCATTTCAAACACTTATAACTCTACTCTTCATTTAGTTTTTTAAGGTCTTTTCAAGCTTCTCTAATGGTAGCTTAATGGAAGTCTCTGGAAACGTATAGGTCTCTAGCTACTTGACACGGTGTCAATTACTAGTGTAGCACCTCTTCAAGTCAGAATGATGATTATGGTGGACACTATTGCTAAGTTGAGGGTCTACAGCTTTGAACTAGTTGTTGACTTAAGTCAATGGAATAGCTTCACTAAGAATACTTGTACACGTATTGATATACCAAATCAGATAGCACCAATAGAAGTGTTGAGAAGCTAGGTATATTGGTTTATTTGGTGGGGCCGCGGGGATTTGAACCCCGGACCACAGGGGCCCAAGCCCTGCGTTCTACCAAGCTAAACTACGGCCCCAAACCAAGATAAATTAAGTATAAATGATTTTTAACTTTAATTCTAGTTTTTAAGGAGTAAACATTTAGTAATTTATAGGTAAGAGGTTTCAGGATAATGAAGGACTTAATCACTGGGTTGAGGATCTTTCTAGAGAGGCTTAAAGAGCCTTTCGTCGGACGTGATGAGGAGGCTAAAGTCATCGTACTCACGTTATTATCTAGAGAACACTGTACCTTTATCGGGGAACCTGGGTGTGTAACTGGTGATACTATCATTAGTGATGCTGAGGGTAGGCTTTACTATATTGATGACTTAGCTAATAATAGAACACCTGGTATATACCCTATTAACTTCCCAGTATATCCGTTAGCTAAAGCAACTGAATTACATATATATGATGTCCCAAGTCTAATAGAAATTACTTCAGATTTAGGCTACTCTATTAAGGCAACATATAATCACCCAGTATTAACTGATAGGGGTTGGGTTGAGGTTAGGAATTTAAGACCTGGTGATAGGATACTGACATTAGCTAAACTCCCATCACCTAAATCACTAGTTAATACCCCTGAACTTAAGGATTATGTTGAGGAAGGTCTTAATAATGTAGTGTCAGTTAATGATGTTTTAGCTGAGTTACTCGGGTTCTTCATGATTTACGGTTCTTTAGGTGATGATTACGTTGACTTTACATTAGATAGATTTAGTAGTTTTGTATTAGGTTTAGAGATTAACAGATTAGTAAGGGAGGTATTAGGTAGTAATGTATGTAGAGATATAGTGTTGAGTGAGAAAGATCTAGTTTTAGTGAGGTGTTTCTCCACATACTTAAGTAAGTTACTTACGATATTAGTGTTTAATGATGTTCGAAGGAGTAGGATCCCTAGGTGTGTGTTGGAGTCACCTAAGAATGTATCTGCAGGATTCTTAAGAGCTTTATTTGAGGTCCGTAGTGAGTTAGGGTTTGATTGTCATGGTTTTATACGACTTAAGAATTTAGATTTAAGTTTAATTAAGGGTATTCAAATACTCTTACTAAGACATGGAATAACATCGAGAATAATTAGTAGTGGAGAGGGGTACTCCCTAGAAATCTCAGGATATGAGAACTTACTAAAATTCTATGATGAGGTAGGTTTCATCAGTACTGAGAAAATGGAAAAACTTAAGAATATCATTAAATTGTATAAGGAGTTAATTAATGATGATGTAGGTAGGACTTCAGGTAAGGATTACATATTTGATTTAGTGAGGGATGTACGAGTAATTAGTAATGATGTTAGAGTTTATGATTTCTACATACCGTATACTCATATGTTCTTCACTAACGGTATACTATCACATAATACTGCTAAGTCTGCATTAGTTAGGAGGGCTGCTGAACTCCTTAACGCTAGGTTCTTCAAGTACTTACTAACTAAGTTCACAGAACCAGCAGAGATCTTCGGACCTCTAGATATTAAGGCGTTACATGATGGGAAGTATATAAGGATAACACGTGGGAAGCTTCCTGAAGCTGATATAGCATTCCTAGATGAGATCTTTAAGGCTAATTCAGCAATCTTAAACGCTTTAAACACATTACTACAGGAGAGGATATTATATGATGGTTATAATGAGATTAGAGTCCCCTTATGGAGTCTATTCGGAGCTAGTAATGAAGTTCCTGACGACCCTGAGATAGAGGCTTTCTACGATAGGTTTACTCTAAGACATTTTGTAAGACCTGTTAGTGAGGACTTATGGCGTGACTTACTTGATAAGTCTTGGAAGTTAGAGATAATATATAGCTTAGATAGCGATTCTTATGTGGAGGGTAAAGTATTAGATATTAGTCAGTTAAGAGAGCTTTATCAGATGGTGTTAAATGTAGATTTAAGTAGTGTTAAGAGTAAGCTGGTTAAGTTACTTGCCGTACTTGAGAGTAGGGGTATACATATAACTGATAGACGTAAGGGTAAGGTATTGAAGGTTATTGCTGCACATTCGTTAATTAATGGTAGGAACGTTGCTACTGAGGATGACTTAATAGCTGTTAAGTACGTCGTTGCTAGAGATCTTGAAGAGTTAGAGAAGGTTAATACTATACTATCTGAGGAGTTGAAAACACCTTATAGGTACTTACGAGAACTTAACGAGATTAAAGCTAATGTTAAGGAAATCCTTAATTACGTATCTTCATTACGTAATGTTGAGTCGAGATTTGTAGAGATGAGGTTTAGAGAGATTTATAGGGATTTAGAGATAACTAAGGAGAGGATTATAAGTTTAGTGATTGAGAGTGGTAATAAAGATGTTGAGAAGTTAGGTAATGAAGTAATAGGTTTAATTGATTCAGTTATAGAATTAATAAGAGGAAGAATAACGTAATGCCTGGAGTTCTTAAAGGTGTAAGGTATGAGGATCCGTTAGTTATCTACCGTGGAGAAAAAGTTTTAGAAATAGCTCGTAGACTCAGTAAGGGGGTTGTTAAAGCAGATTTAGACTTAGCTATAGATACTTACTACTCTATGTACCTACCACTACCTATACTAGCTCCTTACCATAACATCCCTCAGAATAAGGTTAAGAACTACCTCTTAATTAACGAATTAATTAAGAGTAATGATTTTAAAGATATTAAGAGATATACATTAGTTAACTCATTCGTAAGTACTTTATTATCAGCTAGCTTCCTACAACACCTACATGAGGAGTTAACATTTAGTAAAGGTGTTGAAGGTAATGAACCGTTAAACCCTGAAGATACTGATGATAATACTTTAAAGAAAGCTGTTAATAACGCCTTAAAACATGTGAAGGAGGAGGGTGAGGCATTAAGAAATATTGAGAAGATGTTAAGTGATGGTATTGAAGCTGGTAGGGGGTCTGTTTTAGACTTAGAGGAGAGTGCTGAGGATGTGTTGAGGATGGCTAGATCAGCTGATGTGAAGAGATTGTTAGAGGTTATTTCATGGGTTCCGAAAATTGTTGAGAGGTTTAAGAGGAGGACTACTAAGTCCTCTAAGGGTGAGTTACAAGGGTATGAACTAGGCTCAGATGTTGAGAGGTTAGTACCTACAGAACTTATATACCCTAAGATATACCTCAACATGAAGATTTCTGAGGGGAAATTACTCCTATACGATAAGTTACTACCTGAGAGTCAGGGCCCACTATACGTACTAGTTGATAAGTCAGGTAGTATGGAAGGTGATAAGATTAAGTGGGCTAAGGCAACAGCTATAGCATTGTTCATGAGGTCTAGGAAAGAACGTAGAGATTACTACATACGATTCTTTGATGGTTCCCCCCATCAACTAGTAAGGATTTCTAAAAGATTAAGAGGTAATGAAGTCCTTTCATTTATTGATTACCTAGCTAGAGTTAAGAGTGGTGGAGGTACTGATATAACTAAAGCTTTAGTAACAGCATGTGATGATATAAAATTCGGTAGTAGTAAAGGTATATCAGATATTATATTAATAACTGATGGTGAGGATAGGATATCTGAGCATTTAGTACGGAGGAAGCTTAAAGTTGTTGGAGTGAGGTTAGTAACGGTCATGATAATGGGTGAGAATAAAGATCTAAGAAACTTAAGTAATAAGTACTTAAGAGTAGTTAAGCTTTCTCAGAAGGAGATAATTAAAGTTACTGAAGCTTAATACTTTAAACACACTTAATATTTAATGTTAATATTAAGGTGTTGTTAAGTGTTATTCGCTGATGCACACCTACATTCAAATCCTTTAAGAGGTATTGGTTTGAGGAGTATAGTTAAGAATTTTAAAGCTGTTGGTGGTTGGTTCTTAGCTATAGTTTCACTACCTCCATCACATTACGGATTAGGTAGTAGTTATGATGATTATGTGAGAGGTATTGAGATACTGATGCGTGAGTGTAGGATAGCTAAGGAGGAGGGGGTTAAAACTAAGTGTTTAGCAGGTATTCACCCAGCTGATTTAGAGAAACTTGTTAATAGTCAATCATTAAAATATGATGAGGTAATTAACTTAGCTTTAAAGATACTCAACTATATAAGTAAGCTGATTAAGTCAGGCGTATTAGATGGTATTGGTGAGGTAGGTAGACCTCACTATAAGACAACTCCTGAGGGGTACGTAGTTAATGAGCTAGTATTACATCATGCTTTAAGACTAGCTAAAGATCTACATTCTATAGTACACCTACATCTTGAGCAGGGGGGAATACTAACAGTATTAAGTATGACTGATCTACTAGAGAGTATATCATTAAGTAAAGACTTAGTACTCCTTCACCACATGGATATAAAAACAGCTATGAATGCTGAAGGAGTTAGTCTAAGGTATACCTTATGCGGTAAGTTACAATTACTGAGGGAGGGGTTTAAGAAGTTAAAACCTACATATATGATTGAGAGTGATTTTATAGACGACCCTAGACGTCCTGGAGTAGCCGCATATCCTTGGGAAATAGTAGAGAATCAATTACTCCTACTTAAGGAGGGGTTAGTAAGTGAGGATTACCTCTTTAAATTAAATGTTGATAATATAGTTAAGTTTTACGGTGTTGAACCTCCGTAAGGTAACACTTAATTACTACTAACCCTAGAAATCATATCTGGTGTATAATAGAACACTATCTTACCATCTAAGTAGTCTCTTATAACAGTCTTAGCTGCTTCATGAATTAATGGTTCACGATCCTTCCTTGAAATCCAACCCCTCTTAAGTGCTAGTACCTCTAAGATTTTATACGGGTCTACATCAGTAATACCATAGGCATCCTTAAACGCAGTCTTATTATACTTTAAGATTTTACTGATTAATCTAGTAGCTACGTTAACAACATTCTCAATCTCATCAAGAGGTTTAGCCCTAATAACTAATTCTACATCATCACCTTCAGGAGGTACTAAACCTGGTGTATCTATTAAGTATATACCACCGCTAATTCTATAAAGTCTTGACTTCTTAGTATATCCGGGACTCCCAGGTGTAGTTGAAGTACTTGCTGAGTGTCTACCCTTTAACGTATTTATCAATGTTGACTTACCTACCTTCGGATACCCAACAACAGCTATAACTAAGGGTTTCTTACTTAGTTTTAACTTATTAATCTCAGACCTTAAAACCCTAGTACCGAGTCTATCCCTAGCTGATATGTAGATAGCATTAAGTCCTAACTCGTTAAAGTATTTCTTCCAACTCTCAGCTACGTCCCTAGGAACTAAATCAGATTTATTGATAACTACTATTAATGATTTATTAAGTTCTGAAACTATACCCTCCAACTTAGTACTTCTAGTATTGATAGGATCTCTAATATCAACTACCTCTAAAACGATATCTGATGTCAATACTAACTCTCTAATTAAGTTCCAACTAGCTAATCTCACGTTACACCTTCTTGAAATATCTAAACACTACGTTAATAAGGATTTATAAATTACCTCATAATTAATTTAATCTTTAATAACCTCAAGTACTAATGAGGGACAGACCTTCTTAACCCCAGTTAAGCTAGTAATCTCTCTATTAATTCTAGCCATTTCATCACTATCCTTAGCCCATATTACAGCAATAATCGAGTGATCACCACTAGTTAATGATAGATACTTTACGTAGTCCTTATTCCTAAGCTCATTAATTACATCGTAGAGATACTGAGGCTCAACATCAATTCCAGCTATTGAGACAGCATTATAATTTAATTTTTTAGGGTCTAGAACTACAGTATACTTCTTAATAACACCTAAGCTCTCTAACCTCTTCACACGCTTAATAATCGCTACATCACTAATACCTACCTCCTTAGCTATATCTACATAAGATGTCCTAGCATTCCTAACTAGTATCTCAATTATCTTAAGATCCTTCTCATCCAATAACTCTGTTAATGTACCCACCTTAATACCCCCGTCTTAATATACAGTTAATTCATTTAACTACTACAGTCTTTGTTGTTTCCCATAGCCCATGTAATGTACAGTACTCTACAGCATGTAATGTACCACTCTTACTTAACCTCACAGTAAATTCTATATCTGGTTCTGAATTCAACGGGGTTAAGTCAACATATGCTATTAAGATAGGGTTGAAGGCTCTACCATCCTCACTAAAGTATAATTCAATTCTCCTAATATAGTGTTCAGGTGTGTTAGGATGAGGACCTACAGTAACACGTACCTTAAAAGGCTCGTTAACCTTAACATTATCAGGTGCTACTATCTTAGGTAGGTGATACTCAGCTTTAGCTATAACTTCTGAGGTAATACTTTCCTTAGTATATATCAATTCTCCTAACTTCCCCATAGACATACCTCCTAGTGTTATAGGTAAGAACTCTAATAAACCTAACTAATATTATCAACATTAAAATTATACTATATGATAAAATCACCTAGTTTTTCTAAGTATAGTGTTGGGATAGACTAATAATGATGTCACCCCTTACTAACAGTATTATCGTTTCCTATAGGGTGAATACGTTAAACCTACATCATTAGTTTTTAAGCTCTACCTATACTTAAATCATGTGATTACCGTGGGTGGTGTTTCACGAGAGTACCCTAAGTATGCTTTAGTAGCTGTTGGGGCTGTACTAATTAAGGATAATAATATATTATTAGTTAAGAGAGGGTACCCACCTGGTAAGGGTAAGTGGTCTATCCCAGGAGGTGTTATAGAGGCTGGTGAAGATATATACTCTGCTGCTGTTAGAGAACTTAATGAGGAAGCTGGTATTAATGCCGAACCCTTAGGGGTTATATGGATTTATAATAACATTATTAGAGATGAGTCCGGTAAAGTTCAATACCACTATGTAATACTTGATATACTTTTTGATTCAAATAGTATGAAGGGTGAGTTAAGAGCTGGTGGGGATGCAGTAGATATTGCTTGGGTACCTATAGATGAAGCTATGAGTAGAAGTGATGTATCAAGTACTGTTAAGAAACTTATTGAGAGGATTAAGAGGTTAGGTCTAACATATCTACAGATATAGAATTAATGCTTAACTAATTTACTAACACTTCGTAATGGAGGAATTAACTCTAAAGTATATTACCTAACACTCTACTCAGATTAGGTGATTAGATTGAGAAGTGATGTTATTAAAATTGGGATTGAGAGAGCTCCTCACAGGTCATTACTTAAGGCTTTAGGTCTTACAGATGATGAGTTAAATAAACCACTTATAGGGGTAGCTAATTCTTGGAATGAATTAATACCTGGCCACGCACATCTAAGGAATATAGCTGAGGCTGTGAAGGCTGGTGTTAGGATGGCTGGTGGAGTACCTCTAGAGTTCAACACTATCGGGTTATGTGATGGGATAATCATGGGTCATGAGGGGATGAAGTACTCACTACCATCTAGAGAGTTAGTAGCTGATACTATAGAAGTTGTAGTTAATTCCTACCACCTAGATGGTTTAGTACTTATCAGCTCATGTGATAAGATAGTACCAGGTATGTTGATGGCTATGGGTAGAATAGATATCCCAGCTATATTCGTACATGGAGGTCCTATGCTAGCTGGTAGGTATAGAGGTTCTGAAATAGACTTACATGATGTTTTCGAAGCTGTAGGTGCTGTGAAGAAGGGTAAGATATCAATCAATGATTTAAAAGTTATTGAGGATACTGCATGTCCAGGGTTTGGTTCTTGTGCTGGTATGTTTACAGCTAATACTATGGGTGCTTTAAGTGAGGCTTTAGGTGTTACATTACCTGGTGGTGGTACAGCCACTGCAGTCTCAGCTGAGAGGTTAAGAATAGCTAAGTATGCAGGTATGAAGATAGTTGAATTAGTTCATAATGATGTAAGACCGTCAAAAATCCTTACTCGAGAAGCGTTTTTAGATGCTATAGCTGTTGATATGGCATTAGGTGGTTCAACTAATAGTGTCCTACATTTAATGGCTATAGCTAAGGAAGCTGGGGTTAAGTTAACGTTAGATGATTTCGATGAATTAAGTGAGAAAACACCAACTCTATGTAAGTTAAGCCCTGCTGGAAATCTACATGTTCAGGACTTACATGAAGCTGGTGGAGTCCTAGCTATCATGAAGGAGTTAAGTAAGAAGGGACTCATACATAAGGATAGATTAACAGTTAGTCTTAAAACTATTGGTGAGTTGTTAGAGGGTGTTGAAGTTTATAGGAGGGATGTGATCAGACCTATTGAAGATCCTTGGTCATCTAGGGGTGGTTTAATGATCCTTAAAGGGAGTTTAGCACCTCTCGGTGCAGTCATTAAGTTATCAGCTGTAGCGTCTGAGGTAAGGTACTTTAGAGGTGTTGCGAAGGTATTCAACTGTGAGGAGGAGGCTGTTAACGCTATACTTAACGGGAGGGTAAGTAAGGGTGATGTAGTTGTAATAAGGTATGAAGGTCCTAAAGGAGGTCCTGGAATGAGGGAAATGCTGACAGCTACTTCAGTCCTAGCCGGTATGGGGTTAGATAAGGATGTTGCATTAATAACTGATGGTAGGTTCTCTGGAGCTTCTAGAGGTCTAGTAATAGGTCATGTATCACCTGAAGCTGCTGAGGGTGGACCTATAGCATACGTAGAGGATGGGGACTACATAAGCATAGACCTAACAACAAAGAAGTTAGAGTTGGAGGTACCTGACAGTGTTCTAGAGGAGAGGAAGAAGAAGTACGTCCAACCGTCTAAGAAGTATAGGAGAGGTTATCTAAGTAGGTATGCTGACGTAGTAACATCAGCTAATACAGGGGCAGTTTTTAAAGAATTAATAATGTAGAAGTTAGTAGAGAAAGTTAAATATTTATTTATGTTATCCTTTATGAGTTCCCCACCTAAGACCTTTAGCCATCAACTCTCTTAACTTTCTACCAATGACATCCTCAATACTTTCATCTATTTTCTTAAGACCTTCAATTACTGTAGGCATACCTCTGCTATACTCTTCTAACCACTCCTTAGCGAAATTACCGTTTCTTACATTCTCCAGAACTTTCTTCATCCTCTCCCTAACACTATCATCAATTACGAACTTACCTACTGTGAGTCCTCCATACTTAGCTGTATCTGAAACAGCTCTTAACATCCCTCCAAGACCTCTCTCATATATCATATCAACTATTAACTTCAACTCATTTATAGTCTCAAAGTAAGCTATCTCTGGCTGATAACCAGCCTCTACTAAAGTCTCGAAAGATGCTTTAATCAACTCTACAATCCCACCAACTAGTATTACCTGCTCACCGAATAAGTCTGTCTCAACTTCTTCTCTAAAAGTTGTTTGAAGAGCTCCTGCTCTAGTACATCCTATACCCTTAGCTATAGCTAGAGCCTTACTTAAAGCCTTCCCAGATACGTCTTGATATATAGCTACTAACGCTGGTACACCACCACCTAGTAAGTATGAACGTCTAACCATCTCACCAGGACTTTTAGGAGCTATCATATACACGTCTGAACTAGATGGTACATCAATTAACCCGTAATGTACTGTGAATCCGTGGGCAAACACTAGATCTGCACCATTCTTCATATAAGGCTTAACACTCTTAATCCATAAATCCCTATGAGCCATATCAGGTATTAAGAACGCTATGATATCTGCTTGAGATACTGCCTCACTAGTTGGTAATGGTTTAAAGCCCTCCTCCTCAGCTTTAGCCCAACTACTACCACGTCTTTCTAAACCAACTAATACTTTAACTCCAGAGTCTCTAAGGTTTAGAGCCCACGCCCTCCCCTGACTACCGTACCCGAGTATAGCTATGACCTTATCTTTAATATGGTCTAAGGATACTTCCTCATCTCTAAATATTTTAGCCACATACCTCACCCCAACTATAACATTCTTCTATATCAGCCTTCGGAATATAAATCTTAATTACTTCATTACCATTAACATATTCATTAGTAATGTAGTTACCTCCTTCAGAACTACTTAAAACCTCTACTACCTCAACATTAACTGTGTTACTGAGGTCTAACACCGCAATTTTAAAGTTTCGAGAATCTCTAACTCCTAATACAACCTCATACAGCCCATCATCACTTACCCTCCTACCGTAGACCCACTCAATATCTATTAATAACTTCCTGAAAGTACTTATTATCATCTCTAGTAAGCTAGCATCTCTGTAATAACAGACTACCCTAACAATTCTTCCCTTGAACACAGACTATCACCTCCTTAAGACTCCCCCCAGGAGGTAACGTAGGTAATGCGTACTCATCCCTCATTATAGGGACTCTAATAACTGATGTTATCCCCTCACTTAACGCTACTTTAAGAGCCTTCCTTAAATCGTTATAATCACTAACATCAAATCCTAAAGCTCTGAAGCCCTCAGCAAGTTTTACGTAGTCAGGGGATGGACCGAAATCAACACCTACTACCCTACCCTTAAAGAATAATTGCTGAACTTGTCTAACAAGACCTAACGACCTATTATCGAATACTACTACAATTACAGGGATGTTGTAATCTATAGTTGTTGCTAGGTTATTCATAGTCATTAAGAACGACCCGTCACCATCTATATCTACGACTACTTTATCAGGTCTAGCTACTTTAGCACCTATAGCTGCTGGTAAACCGAAACCCATAGTACCTATACCTCCAGATGTTAGGAAGGTTCTTGGCTCAAGAACATCCCAGAAATTCATTGCTATCATTTGATGCTGTCCTACACCAGTAGTGACTATAGCATCTCTAGGCAGTACATCCCTGATGGTCTTTAAGACTTTCCAAGGCTTTAAACCGTAACCATCATCACGATAGTAATACCTTGAGTAATAGTTTTTAAGCTCCTTAACCCTTGAAATCCACTCTACCCTACCTACCTTCCTACCTAATTCTAAGGCAGCGTCTATTAACATATTTAAAACTTCTTTAGCATCACCGTAGATTTTAACATCTACCCTTACAGGTAGCTTCATCACATCTGTAGGGTCTATATTCACGACTATGAGTTTCTTATCACTATTAACTAAGTCGTTAAATGATGGTAAAGTCCTATCACTTAACCTAGCCCCAACGACTAAGACAGCATCAGATTCTAAGAACGCCATATTAGCTTCAACTCTTCCGTAATAACCCATAACCCCCAGATATAGTGGGTAGTCATGAGGTATTGCTGCCTTACCTAATAACGTAGATACTATAGGACATACTAGTAACTCAGATAACTTAAGTACTTCATCACTAGCATTAGACCAGAACACCCCAGCACCTACAAGTATTATAGGTTTTTCAGCTTCTGATAATATCTTAACAGCTCTCATAACATCGTTAGGATTAATAACTGATTTGAATACTTTATAACCCATAACCACAGGTTTCTCAGGCCATTCAACAGTATCTACATTAGTACTTAGTAAATCCCTCGGGATATCCACTACAACAGGTCCTGGCTTACCTGTAAGTGCTATGTAGAACGCGTTCTTTATCCATAACGGTATCTCAGTAACTTCCTTAATCTCAACTACGTACTTAGCTATATGCTGCATCACACCGACTACATCAGCTTCTTGGAAGGACTTCCTACCCATAGAAGCTCTCGGAACTTGACCAGTTATAGCTATTACCGGACTGTTATCCCAATAAGCTGTAGCTAACCCTGTAACTAAGTTTAGAGCTCCAGGCCCTGAAGTAGCTGTACATACCCCTGGTGAACCACTTACTCTAGCGTAACCATCTGCAGCGTGTACAGCTCCTTGTTCATGCTTCATAAGTATATGTTTTATCTCCTCCTCCCTTAGATACTCTATAAGTTCATCATAGATTGGCATATTAGAGAGACCGGGAATCCCAAATATTGCTTTAACACCTTCTCTTCTAAGAGCCTCTACTACTAACTTAGCACCTGAAGGCATGATGAACACCTAAACAGCTTTTATAGAATTTATGTACTCTTAATCGAGTACCTCCATTACCTCCTAAGTTATTAAGGTATAACTTATTTAGGGTTAATGAATTTGGAGTACTTCCAACCTCATCACCTCACTGATATATCAGGAGGTATTTTTAAGTCTTTATGCTTACAATTATATTCACTACTTATTATAGACTTTATAATCCTTACTAACTCATTGTAACCTATGTTAAGTCCTTGATCACCTAACTCTTTAACCTTAACTAACACTTTACTAACTATATCATCACTAGGTTCAACCCCTAACTGCTTTAATACGTATACCACCGCATGCTTCCCACTATGTTTACCGAGTACGATCCTCCTCTTAGCACCTACTACTGAGGGGTCTATAGGTTCGTATGTTAGTGGATTAGTCAGTACCCCATGTACATGTATTCCAGATTCATGTGAGAACGCATTAATACCTACTATTGGTTTATTAGGATTAATAGGTATTCTAAATAGTTCAGAGACTAACATTGCAGTACTAAGTATGTGTTCAAACCTTATGTTAGTCTTAAGCCCGAGTACGAATGTTATTGAAGTAACTACCTCCTCTAATGCTGCATTACCAGCCCTCTCACCAACTCCTAATACAGTAACATGTACTTGATCTGCTCCGGCCTCAATAGCTGTAACACTATTAGCTACAGCCATACCGAAATCGTTATGACAGTGAACACTTAATATGTAATTACCTCTAACGTTATCTCTAATATGTTTGACTAAGCTATACATCCTTGTAGGTATCATAACACCTACTGTATCAGCTATATCGACTCTATCAGCCCCAGCATTAACTACTTCCTGGAATACCCTAGTCAGGAATACTAAATCACTTCTAGTAGAGTCCTCAGCACTGAACTCTATAGTTAGTCCGTGTGATTTAGCGTACTCGATAGCATCTACAGCCTTTTCTATAACCTCCTCACGACTCATACGTAACTTATACTTCATATGGATATCCGATGTAGCTATAAACAGATGTATAGCTTTACAATCAGCATCTATAACCCTATCAATATCATCCTTAGTAGTCCTTGCTAAGGCTATAACTTCAGAACTCCTTACCTCCTTACTAATCATCTTAACAGCTAAGAACTCCCCACTACTCGTTATAGGGAATCCAGCTTCTATAGAATCAATACCTAACTCCTCTAAAGCTAAAGCAATCCTTAACTTATCCTCAGGTCTTAAAGCAACACCAGGTGTTTGTTCACCGTCTCTTAATGTAGTATCTAAGATACGTACGTGTTTTGAATTTAAATTACGTTTTAAACTGAATTCGGGACTAGCAATAGGGATCCCGAAGAAATAGGGGGTTGTGGAATAAAAACTTTTCCGTTTAAGTCTTCAGTGAATTACTTCTTTAAAGTTCTTAAGTATTCTATAAGACCTCCAGCACCTAATATCCTTAACACTATATCAGGTAATTCCCTACATTTCATCCTAACATCCCTACCCTGAATCACAACCTCACTAGATTCTAAATCCAAAACTACGTAATCTCCATTATTAACTACGTTGCTAATACCTTGACAGACTAGTACTGGGAGTCCGTTATTAATAGCATTTCTATAGAATATCCTTGAGAAGGACTCAGCTAATACAGCCTTAACACCAGCTGCTTTTAAAGCTATAGCTGCTTGTTCTCTAGATGAGCCAGTACCGAATAACTTACCAACAACTAATATGATACCCTCAGCTGCCTTCTTACTGAACTCAGGGTCTAAAGGCTCTAGCACATGTTGTGCTAGGTATTGAGGGTCAGTATACTTTAAATACTTTGCAGGTATTATGAGGTCAGTATCTATCTTATCCCCTAACTTAATAACCCTACCCTCAACCTTCATAACACATCACCAGGTTCTGAGAGCTTACCAGTTATAGCTGATGCTGCCGCTACTGCAGGACCTACTAAGTACGTCTTAGATGTTGGACTCCCCATCCTACCAATGAAGTTTCTATTCGATGTAGATATAACTACCTCCTCAGGACCTGCAACTCCGAAATGCCCACCAATACATGGACCGCAAGTTCCGAAAGTCACTACACACCCGGCATTAACTAATGTCTGGATATACCCTAACTCTAAAGCCTTAATGAAGACCTTCCTAGATGCAGGTATAACTACACACCTACTCTTAACTTTCTTTCCATCCATGATCTTAGCAGCTATCTCTAAATCACTTAACCTACCGTTAGTACATGAACCTATGAATACTAAATCTACATCTAATCCACTAACCTCATTAACACTCTTAACATTATCTACGTTAGGGGGTACTGCTACAAGTAAGTCTACATTACCTAACTCAACTGTATACTCATCTACATACTCAGCATTAGGGTCTGGTAGGACCTTACTACACTCATAACCTCTTTCAACCTTTACATAACTTACAGTTTCATCATCAGGTATGAAGAGTACTGCATCAGCATTAAATTCTACACCCATATTAGCTACAGTTGCTCTATAATCTGTAGGGAATGATTGTGGGTTCTCTACGAAGAACTCTACAGACATACCGTTAAAGTAGTCAGATTTAAACTCCTTAAGTATCTCTAAAGCTACATCCTTACCAGTAACCCACTTCTTAAGAGAACCCTTAAGAACAACCTTAAATGGTTTAGGGACTGTAACCCAAGTCTTACCAGTAACTACTACAGCTGCGACGTCAGTAGCCCCCATACCCTGAGCAAAAGCTCCTAAAGCCCCTGCAGTTGATGTATGACTATCAGCACAGATAACTACTTGACTAGGAAGTACGTAATTCTCTAATAATATCTGGTGGAGTATCCCAGAACCTACATCATGGAAATTAACTATCTTATGCCTTCTAACGAACTCCCTCACAAATTTCTGAATCTCAGCACTCCTAACATCTGGTGGTGGTACTAAGTGATCGAATGCTATGACTAAGCTCTTAGGATTATATATGACTTCACCTCCTATCTTCTCCATAACCTCAATCACGTGAAACCCTGTTAAGTCGTGGAAACCTACTAAATCCACAGAAATCTCAACAATATCATTAGGTACTACTCTCCTACCAGACACTCTACTTAATATCTTCTCAGTCAATGTCTGACCAGTCATACTTTACACCTCATAAACATCTAATAATAACTTTAAATATTTGCTTAAGTGAGTTGAATAACCTCCATATTTAAGTCATCAAACGATAAAACTTATATACCCAACACATATAGATAAACCTACGGTGTAGGCGATGGCACTCCAAAACTGAATACGTATGAAGTCAATCAAATAAAACTCCTTTCAGAATATGTTAGAACCACTGTAATAGACCTTCATCATGTTGAGAAGAACCTCCATATGGGTTCTACATTAAGTTGTATAGAGATACTGACTGTATTAATTACTAAGTACGTGAGGAGGGGCTCAGATAAATTAAATAGGGATTGGTTAATCTTAAGTAAAGGTCATGCAGCACCAGCATTATACGTATTATTAGCTGAGGTAGGTATTATACCTAAGGAGGAGTTAGTTAAGATTCAATCTATCGACTCTATACTTCAAGGACATCCAGACATATCCATCCCTGGAGTTGATATGTCTACAGGTAGTTTAGGGCAGGGTCTAAGTTTTGCTGTAGGTATTGCTACATGGATTAAATTCAAAGGTGGTTATGGGAGGGTTTACGTAGTTATGGGTGATGGTGAACAGGATGAAGGTGAGGTTTGGGAAGCTATGACGAACGCAGTTCATAGAGGTTTAGATAACTTACTAGTGATTATTGATGTTAATGATTATCAATTAGATGGGAGAACTACTGAGGTTAAACCTAAACATTACATGCCCTTGATTTGGAGAGTAGTTGGTTGGGAGGTGTTCGTATGTGACGGTCATGATGTAGTCAGTCTAATTAACTCAATAGATAATGCTTTAGGTTGTAGGAGGCCATCAGTAATCTTCGCTAAAACTGTTAGAGGTAGAGGGCTTAAACCTATAGAAGGCACTGAGTTACAGAGGGTTGAGTGATGATTGAATCCGTACGTGATGCTGTGGGTATGGTATTAAGTGAGTTAGGTAGTGAGTTAGATGATTTAGTCGTAGTAACTGCAGATGTTGGTAGAGCTACTAGAGCGTATATGTTTAGTAGGAGATACCCGAGTAGATACTTTAACGTAGGTATAGCTGAACAACATCTAGTGAATTTCGCTGCAGGTCTCGCAGCTGCTGGTGCTAGACCAGTAGTATGTGCATTCTCTATGTTCCTCATGAGGGCTTGGGAACAGATTAGAAATACTGTAGGTAGGATGAACTTAAATGTTAAGATAGTAGGTACTCATGCAGGATTTAGTGATTATTCTGATGGTTCTAGTCATCAATCATTAGAGGATATAGCGTTGATGAGAACTATACATAACATGTCAGTTGTAGTTCCTGCTGATGTGAAGGATGTACTGAGGAGTCTACCAGCTATAGTTAAGAATGTTAAGGGACCTGTATACTATAGGGTTGGACGTGACTACACTCCATCAATAACTGATAATTACGACTATGAGTATGAGTTCGGGAGAGCATACGTTCTTGAAGAAGGTTATGATATAGCTATAATATCTGCAGGCCCTGTACTACTGGAGTCACTCATAGCTGCTAAGGAACTTAAGAAGTTAGGTGTTAGTACTACCGTAGTAAATTTAATTAATATTAAACCAATTGATGAAGTACTTTTAGAGAGTATTGCTAGGAGGTGTGGTCGGATCATAACTGTGGAGGAGCATACGATATATGGTGGTATAGGTTCTGCTGTAGCTGAGGTAGTTATCCAGAAGTATCCAGTCCCTATGAAATTTATTGGTGTGGTAGGTTATGGGAGGTCTGCTAAAAACGTTAAAGAACTTTGGGACTACTACGGGTTAAGAAGTGAAGTAATTGTTAAGACTGTATTAGAATTACTGAAGTTAGATGTAGATAGTAATGGGGCCTAACCATTAACTGAAGTGTGTTTTAGATGTCGTATAGGTTGGTTATAATGTAGAATTTATTGAATGTTTAACTCCCCTGAAATCAACAATATTATAGGTTATAACTCTTGGTTAAGGTATTACTCGTAAGTGGTTTACTAACTCATGACTCAGGTAAGACTTGGTTTTCAGTAGGTCTGGCAAAGTATTTAGTAAGGAGTGGTTTTAGAGTTAGTATGTATAAACCTGTTGCTGCTCATAATGCATGGACTCAATACTTCACGGTTGTTAAGAGTAGGGAACTTAAGTTATTAGTAGGTTCTGATGTGCTAACATATTTAAGTTCAGAGTTAGTAGATGTTAAGGATTTACCGATAGTCAACCCTGTAGATTTATTATTAGCTCCTCCAGATCTCATTAACTACCTTAGGAGGGGTAGGGAGTACGTATATGAATACCTTAACGACCTCACAAATCAATTCATTCAAGTAGTAATTGCTAGGGTTACATCATGTATTACGAAAACCTACGAACACCTCAGAATAGATTCTAACTTAAGTAATGTAGTGAGTTCTTTAAGAGAGGATTTAATAGAGTTATCGAGGTGTTTAAGGGCTAAGAGTGTAGATATTAAAGAATTAATTAACTTATTAACTAATCAGGCTATAGAGTCTAACTTAAGTAATTGCTTGAAGATACTCTCAGATAATAAGGATGTAGTGGTAGTGGAGTCCTTCAATGACGCTATAACTCCATATATATCATTACTAGATGCTGTAGATCTCATAACGTTAGTATCTTATGGACGTGTATTACTGATTAACGATGTAGGGAGTGTTAAGGAGTTAATTAGTAAGGGGTTTGTAGATCGTGGTTATGAAATGCTTAGATCGTCGAATATGCTTAAGGAGTTAAAGCCTTCATCTACTTTTGAGATTAAACCTTCCCTAAATATTAAACGGTATGATGATGTTTTTAGAGTTATAGTTAATGAGTTAATTAGTATTTAATTTATGATAACATTATTAGGGATGTTGTAAATGATTTATTGGAGTTCCTATGGTTAGTGAGTATTTAAGGGATATCATAGCTAAGAGGGTTGCTGGAGATATAGTGATGAGTGATAACTACGGTAGTGCTTTAAGGAAGTGGAGGGAGGTCTTTAAAGTATCTCAGGTAGATCTTGCGAGGGTTATGGGGGTCTCAGCAAGCGTTATTAGTGATTATGAGAAGAATCGTAGGGTCCCAGGATCTCGTTTCGTTAAGAAGTTCGTAGATGCCTTACTAACATTAGATGGTGAGAGGGGTTGGTTAGTAGTTAAGGAATTAGCTAAGAGTTTGAATATCCTCTACAGTAATGCTATATTAGATGTTAGGGAGTTGAACTCACCAGCTAGTTTAGATAGGATATTAGATTTAGTTGAGGGTATTGTAGTTAATTCCTACATAACCTCAGAAGGGATTTACGGTTATACAGTAATAGACAGTATTGAAGCTATTGAGAGTTTAAGCGGTAATGAGTTTTGGCAGATTATGGGTTTGAATACTAGGAGAGCGTTAGTATTCACTAAGGTAAGTACTGGTAGGTCTCCTTTAATAGCTATTAGGGTAGCCCCGACTAAACCTGCTGTAGTAGTTCTTCACGGACCTAAGAGGGTTGACCCACTAGCTATTAAATTAGCTGATAAGGAGGGGATACCACTAATACTTTCGTTAATTGATAATATCAGTACATTAATTAAGAACTTAAAGATGTTATCAGATTATCCTTAACTACTCTTCTTCCTCTCCTCAATAATTACTAAAGCCTTAGCTATATCACCGTCAGCCTCCCTTAAAACGTTGATTGCTGTCTCTCTATCAACACCTCCATGTTGGATTACAAAGTTTATATCGTCTTCACTAAAACTTACTTGTGAAACTTCAATACCTTCCTTCTTCTCAATAATTTTCTCACTCTTACCAATGACCTGATATACTTTCTGACCTTGTGATACGAATACTATTACATGTGGTTCCTCTATAATTATCTCTGAATTATCTGTTTCAAGAATTACTAATTTCACATTACTTAACTCCTCAACATTAATACCTAACTTCTTAAGTGTTCTTTTGAGTTCTCTAGGACTTAAAGGAATCATTTAAATCCCTCTTAATATTTATAAATAAGGAAATATAAGTGTATACAAACTAATGCGGTTTAAGGTATGAGTGATTTAGAGGTTAAGGTATTAGGTGGTGGACGTGAGGTAGGTAGGTCTGCTATAGCTGTAGGCTATAGGAGTAAGTACTTATTATTAGATTACGGTGTAAATTTTTCTGAGGATGATATACCGCAATTCCCTCAACATATAAGACCTTCATTAATTGAAGGTATTGTATTATCTCATGCACATCTAGACCATGTAGGTGCTACACCACTAATATACTCCTCATATAGAGTCCCTACAATTACTACAAGATTAACTAAGTCTTTAATAGGTATAATGATAGAGGACTTCCTAAAGATCTCAGGTTATTACATACCTTACGAGTATAATGAGTTAAATACATTACTAGATAATACTCTAGAGTTGGATTTGAATGAGAGTTTAGAGATAGGTGGTTTCCAAATAAGGTTATTAAATGCTGGCCATATACCTGGTAGCGCCATGATCTTAGTTGATATCAACGGTTATAAAATACTATATACAGGTGATGTTAATACTGTAGAGACGAAGTTGGTGAAGCCTGCTCATGTAGATGGTGTTGAAGCTGATATATTAATTACTGAAGCAACTTATGGAGATACTCAACACCCACCTAGAGACTATGTGGAGAGGGAGTTAATCAACTCTATAATTGATACTGTAGATAATGGTGGTAACGTATTAATACCTGTCTTCAGCTTAGGTAGAGCTCAGGAAATCCTATGTGTTCTATACCAATATATCCCAGGACTGACTGTTTACTACGACGGTATGGTTAGACGTATTAGTGAGGTTATCTCAAGTTATCCTGAGTACATAAACAGGTATGACTTACTGGTTAAAGCACTTAAAGAATTTAACATGGTTAGAAGTTCTTCTGAGAGGAAGAAGATTATTAAAGAGAAGGGTATAGTTATAGTAGCTTCTGCTGGGATGCTTAAGGGAGGTCCTTCACAGTATTACGCTAAGCAATTATCGAGTAATTCCAGAAACGCTATATTCTTAGTTAGTTATCAGGCGAGGGGTTCCCCAGGTAGGAAGTTGTTAGAGTTTGGAGTTCTTGAGGATAGAAGTTCTTTAGTTAAGGCTAAGATCCGTTGGTTTGATTTCTCAAGTCATGCAGATTCTGAAGGACTTCTAAGGATAGTGAGGAGTTTAAGAGGTGTTAAATACGTAATAGTAGTACATTCTGAAGAAGGTGTGGGTAAGGAATTCGTAAGTAGGGTAGGTGACCTAGATAGTAGTTTAAAGGTTTACTACCCAGCTAACAGTGATACCGTATATATCAACATTTAATACCTTCCCCTTAAAACCCTCCTTACGTACAGATTATTACTTACTTCATACCCTATAGTTGAGTTAGGACCGTGACCGGGGTATACCACTACATCATATTCAAATCTAGTTACTAACATTTTCAAACTACTAGCTAACTTATCCCAAGAACCTCCTGGTAAGTCTGTCCTACCAACACTCTCTTTAAAGAGTGTATCACCAGTAAATAACGCTTTAGATGAGGGTATATAGAGAGTTATAGATCCAGGTGTATGTCCTGGTGTATGTATTATTTGAATTTCATTATCACCTAATCTCAAGGTCTCACCACCTTTAAGTAACATATTAGGTCTAACATCATTAAATGATATGTCTATCCCCCACTCCAAAGCCCACTCAACACTTTCCTTTAAAACCTCAACATCGAGTTCGTGAAGCATAAACTTACAACCAACTAATTCCCTTAATCCCTTAACACCACATACATGATCTGCATGTCCGTGGGTTGCTATAACACCTACTATCTCTAAATCAGAATTAATTAAATCATTAATCTTATTGAGGATTTCATCTGTAGCAGGATCTATTACTAAAGCCTCTAAAACATCATCATCATATACTACATAAGCATTCGTATTGAGGGGACCTACAACATAGTTTAATATTCTTAACATCTTAAACCCCAAACATCACAATCCAATTAAAATTATTAAATTTCTAATGCACTGAATCCCAATAAATTAAACTCCCACTAAGTAACTCTACCTAATAACTTAGGTAATAGTCCTTCTTATCCTTCCCATCTTTAAGAACGGGAGTATCCAAGTAAATACTGTTAGTAATGCTAGTCCTATAGCTATAGGTCTTGAAACAAATATTATCGGGTTTAAATCAGCTTTGATCAGACTTGTAATGAAGTTAAACTCTACCATAGGACCTAATATAATTGCTAATACTACTGATGGTATCGGTATTCCTAACCTATTCATAAAATATCCTAGAATTCCTAATACTAACATAACCCAAACATCAAATATACTGTTATTTACTGCGTAAGAACCTATTACACAGAATACAGCTATTATAGGGACTAAGATATTCCTAGGAACTCTTAATATGTTAGTAGATAACTTAATCGCTAAATACCCTACTACTACCATCAATATATTAGCTAAGATGAATACTATGAATAAAGCAGTTACTAAAGTCCCATGCCTCTCAAATAACATAGGTCCAGGTCTTAAACCATGAGCCATTAAAGCTCCTAAAGCTATAGCTGTAATTGAATCACCAGGTATCCCGAATACTAATGTAGGTATCCACGCACCACTAATAGCTGCATTATTAGCTGTAGTAGCACCTACTACACCCTCTAACGACCCCTTACCAAAATCCTCAGGTTTCTTACTAACCCTCTTAGTAACTCCGTATGAGACCCAAGCAGCTATATCAGCTCCAGCACCTGGTAAAGCACCTACGAATGTTCCTATAAGAGCAGATCTAGTAATTGTTGTCTTAAATTTCTTTAAAGCTACTACTGCTTGTTCGAAGACCCTCTCACCTCTTAATAACTGTACTGTAAATCTTTCATGAGGTCTTGATATCTGCCTAAGTAATTCCGGTATTGCGAAGAGTCCTATCATCGCAGGTATGAAGCTAATACCGTTAAGTAACTCAATACTACCGAAGGTAAACCTAACATAACCGTATACTGGTTCAATACCTATAGACGCTATTAAGAATCCTATAATCACACCTAAAACTCCTTTAATAGGTTCTTCAGCTGATATTATTATAGCCATTGAAAGACCCCATAACGTCAACCAGAAGTACTCTACCGTTGAGAAATTAGATGTGAATTCAGCCAATGCTGGTGCTGAGAACATTAGTATGAGTGAACCTATTAAACCACCTAAAGCACTACATACTAAGTCAGTACCTAAAGTAGATGCTGGCTTCCTCCTACCTAATTGGTAAGCATCGATTGTTTGAGCTGCTGAAGCTGGAGTTCCAGGGATTTTAAGGAGGACTGCAGGTATATCACCTGAGAATATAGCGACTGTAGCCATAGCTACTATCATAGATATACCTGCTAACGGATCCATAAAATATGTGAAGGGTACTAAGAGTGCTGTAGCCATAGTAGCTGTTAACCCAGGCATAGCACCTATGAAGACCCCGAAGAACTCAGCAATAACTACAGCGAGGATTATATGTGGTTGTAGAACTAATTGTAGAGCGTCGTAGATGTTCATGATATCACCTAAACACTATAGACCCTAAAATAGGTTCTGGAACTACTACTTTAAGTATACCTATGAAGAGTATGTAGATGAAGAAAATCATTACAGAGCTTATACCTAAAGCCTTAAACGTAGACACACCATAAACTACCTGAACTAATAACATATATATTAAAGATGTTAGTAAGAACCCTAAATAAGGTATTAATGCTATGTAGATGACAGTTATAACTATAAACTTAATAGCATTTAAAACCTCTTTATCCTTAAACACCCTGATAAAAGTATCAACTTTTAAAATTGAGGTGAATTCTTTACTACTCTTTAAACGTTTAATGGATTTAAGTATTAGAATAACTCCACAAATTATAGAGATTATTGAGAGAATTAATGGGAAGAAAGACGGTCCTGGATACCCCCTAGCAATCAATAAAGGCATATCCTTACTTAAAAGTGTGAAGAATAAACCGATAATTAAGGCAATAATACCTACTATGAAATCCTTCATGCTTTAACCCCTCTACAGAATAAAAGATTACTATAAATAAAAAGTTTTAATTAATTTGATTGGGATTACTGTGCATAACCAGCAGCTTTCAACAACTCACCAATTACCTTGAAGTCCTCTTCTAAGAACTTAGCGAATTCGTCTGGAGGTAGGTAGGCCATTCCAAAACCGTTTTTCTCCATAAACTCCTTCCACTGAGGTGAGTCGATAACTTTCTTTAAAGCGTCATGTAGGATCTTAACGATATCGTCTGGAGTACCCTTAGGTACTGCAAGACCTCTCCACGCACCGAATTTCCAGTTAATACCTAACTCTTTAAGTGTTGGTACGTTAGGAAATGCAGGGTTTCTCTTATCGTCCATAACTGCTAACGCCTTAACCTTACCAGCTTCGATTAACGGCCCTGCCTCAGGTAAACTACATGTGCAGATATCCACACCACCAGCTATTAGGTCCTGAAGACATGGTGCTGCACCAGTACTAGGTACCCACGGTAATGCGTTAGGATCTACTCCTGCAGTCTTAAGCCATCCTATCCTAGCTAAGTCCCATACACCTCCCTTAGCTGTCCCAGAAGCTTTCAACTTTCCTGGATTAGCTTTAATGTAGTTAGTTAGTTCTATAGCATCCTTCCACGGAGCATCAGCTCTAACTATGATTGCTGCAGCATCCCAATTATAACGCATTATAGGTTTGAAGTCCTTATAACTTACGTTAGCTAACCCCATCCACACAAATGTAGATAACTCAAAGGTTATCACACCGATAGTATGTCCGTCTGGAGGTGCTGTAGCCATAGCTAGATGTCCTATAGTACCTCCACCACCAACTTTATTCTCAACAACAGTCTTCCAGCCAGTCATATTCTCTAGTAATGCTGCAAGCATCCTAGCAGTCCTATCAGTACCACCACCAGCAGCCCACGAAACTATGAATGTAATAGGTTTTGTCGGGAACTTAGGAGGTGCTGTAACTGTTGTGTAGTAGTAGAGACCTCCAACAACTACAGCTATTATCAATATAGCTATAATTATTGATGCTGTTTTAGAAATACCTGAAGTAAACACTCTGAAATCACCGTAAGTATTACGTTTAAATATTTTTAAGTTTTCATTAATGAATATAAGTTAATGTATAATTTATTAGAGTTCGAGCTGTATTATAACTTGACGATGTATGCGTGATGAGACATTCATAATACCCTACGGTGATGGGACTATCTCAATAAGTATTCGAGGAGCTGTCTTGAAGAAGTCGAAGTATGTAGGTAACGTAGGTGTTGAGGATGAGTTAAACATTATTGATAGATCTTTAGAGAGTCCTATAAATGCTCCATACTTGAGTGAGTTAGTTAGCAGTTCTTCGAGGGTGGCTTTACTAGTTAGTGATATCACTAGACCCTGTCCTTCAAATAAGATAGTCCCAATAATTCTTAAGAAGTTGCTTTCGTATGGTGTTAAGAAGGATAATATATTGATAGTATTTGCTACAGGTATTCACAGACCTCATACAATGGATGAGTGGGTTAAGTTATTAGGTGTTGATGTTGTGAGGAGTTTTAAGGTGTTAGACCATAACGCCTTCGATAAAAATAACTTAACATATGTTGGTAAGACTTCTAGGGGTACTCCAGTAGAGGTTAATTCCTTAGTGTTTAACTTTGATTTAAGGATTGGAGTTGCTAATGTAGATCCTCACTACTTTGCTGGTTATAGTGGTGGTGGTAAGAGTGTATTACCTGGTATTTCATCTTATGTGAGTATTAGGGAGAATCATAAGATGATGTTATTACCTGGTGCTGAATTAGCTCGACTTGATGGTAATCCTGTTAGGGAGGATATTGAGGAGGCAGCATCTCTCGTAGGTCTTGAGTATATAGTTAATGTAGTTTTAAGTGAGTCTAAGGAGGTCCTAGGGTGTTTCTCAGGACACTTCATTAAAGCTCATAGAGAAGCTGTTAAATTCTTTAATGAGGTTTACGGGGTTGAGATCGGTAGGAAGTATGATGTAGTAGTTACTTCTCCAGGGGGTTTCCCTAAAGATATAAACTTATATCAAGCACATAAAGCTTTAGAAGTAGCTTTTAAGTGTGTTAGACCTGGTGGTGTTATCATATTACTTGCTGAGTGTAGGGAGGGGGTTGGTGATAAGAAGACTGAGGAACTACTATACTCAGGTCTAACTCCTGAGGAAGTAGTTAGTTTCGTTAGGGAGAACTTCGACTTAGGTTATCATAAAGCTTATGCAATAGCTAGAATAGCTACTAAGTCAAACATACTTATAGTATCGAAGAATATCAGGGATTCAAAACTATATAAGAGATTCAACAACTTTGAAGAAGCGTTAAAATATGCTTATGAGTTAGTTGGTAGTGGTGATTCTTTAATCCTACCCTATGCTTCATCTATGATTCCGAAGGACTTAATATAATTTCTTAACTATATTTAAAGACTTATCAGTCTTAGCTATGGAGACCTCCCGTCTAGTCTCTAACTCAGTAATTGCTCTGATAGCATCTATATTCTCTGGAATGACGTTAGACTCGTTAGGTGTTGTCCACATTAGATATACTTCCCTACCATCAGATGATACTGAGATACTATCACCCCATACAGGTATTTCGTAGAGGTCTCCTCTAGACCTACCTAAATCCCTAGCAAGCTCGAATATTGAGTTAAGTCCTTCAATTCCGTCAGACCCCCTAACTAGTACAACTCTGGGTTCTTCATTAAGAACGTTAACAACATCATCAAGTTTTACAGTATTATACAATTCAATCATAGCCATATGTAGGTGGTATAAGTTATGACTTCCTTTAGCAGCCATAGTAACTATATCTAAGTCATGTATTACTGTCTTAGCATCTGGTCCGTGATGTGATGGTACTTGAAGTTCAGGTACTACCGTATTCATAATACCTATATGACTAGATTCCCAAACATCAACTGCTCTCCTAATGATCACTACCCTAGCTTTCTTAACCTTAAACTTCTCATGAATACCACCAACAACTCTACATATAGCCGTAGTATTACAACTAACAACTCTAACAAATTGCTTACCTAATGCTTCTTCATAATTCCTCTGTGCTACGAATGAGGTACCTGCAACCTCATGTTTCTCACCTCCCTGAAATACTGCTTTAACCCCGTACTTCTCATATAATGTCCTATTCTTAGCACCTACCTTAGCTGGTGTACAGTCGATAACTACATCAACACCTCCACTTCTTAAGAGTTCTTCTAAAGTCCCGGAAACCGGTATACCACCCCTACGCATATCATCTAATTTATCCGGTAGTGAGGAGTATATGTTAAATCCTCTAGTTACTGCGATTTTAACCCTCCAATCAGCTACTATATCTGAGATACCTACTAATCCCATATCATCTTGCTTAAGTACTGCATCAGCTACTCTCTTACCTATAACTCCATAACCATTTACAATAACCTTAACTAGGGGTTTACCCATCAGAACACCTAAGTATAGTTAAGTATCTACGGTTTAAATACTTAAGAATCGTTGATCATACCCTCATACTCTCTTAAGTACTTATTAGCTAAATCTATATCCCCCTTAAGCTTATAAACATCAGCTAACTCTTTAAGTACTTCAGGAGTTCTCCTACAACGTAATGCGTTCTCGTAATTCCTAATAGCATTCTCTAAATCACTTACTAATACGTAAAGTCTAGCTAACCCTAAATAACCCTCATAACTATTCACATCTAAACTCACAGCTCTCATAAATAAACTGTAAGCATTCTTAAACGCTCTCTCAGACTGTTCCTTAAGTGGGAAACCACTCTTCTCCTCATACTCCTTAAGGATTTTCAAGTAGTTAAGGTATACATTACCTCTAATAACGTATGACTCAGGATTTAGAGGGTCTAACAATCCTAGAATCTCACTAAGTATGAATACGTTAGTTAAGGGGTGTTCTACAACCCCAACATTATCTAAGTACTCTATAATCACCCTATAATTCTCTAACCATGACTTAAGCACCTTCTTAAAACATCTTACTAAACCGTCATAGGACTTCAGTAAGTATTCAATAACTTCTTCAGGTTTTAAACTTAGTAAATCATCACTTAAGTTAACTAGTAGTAGATTAAGTATTGAGTAACGTCCTACACTATCAGCTCCCATAGCTTCCTTAAAAATACTTAAGACCTCCTTTACTAAACCTTCATCACTACTACCTCTAGAAACTACTTCATTCAATCTTGTGAAGAACTTAGATAGTAACTCCTCAACACTCAATTTAAACACCTACTTACTACTGATTACCTTACTTTTAGGTGGTTTTAATATTAGTGGTGAGCTTAGTAGTGCTGCGATAATACATGATATCGCAACAATCATTAACGGTAGTCTATACGTACCGTAGACTTCTACTAAATATGCTGTGAGCCAACCGGCAAGTAAACCTGCCCAAGCTTTAGCAGTATATGTGATACCGTAATTCACTGTAACATACTTACTCCCATAGTAATCACCTATAATTGATGGGTAGAACGTATATGGTGCACCACCAAATAATGATATTATGATCGCTAATACTACGAATAACTCCGGTATTACCCCAATATACGATAGCATTAGTAGTGATATACCTAATGATGTGTAGAATAAGACCATAGTCTTCTCCCTACCAATACGATCTGATATGAGTCCAGCTAAGATCCTACTAAACCCATTAGCTAGTGGGTAAGATATTAAAACTATATTTAAATATTCTTGTGAAATACTGAATTCTGAAGCTATCATCTTTAGTTGTGCTCCAAATATCAACACTACTGTAGGGGTTATGATAAATGTTAAATATATGATATACCATTGCCAAGTCATTAACATCTCCTTAGGACTGTAATCAATACCTTTACTTGAGGTCTTACCTACACTTCTAACAGTAATATCCTTAGGGTAACTCATCATTAGTGAGAGTAGTGTTAGTAGTGAAATCATTAATAAACCTATGTATAGAAATGTCATTCTAAATCCATGACTATTAATTAACGTTTGGATTGGTATGTTAAGTATTGACGCTCCTGCACCGAAACCGAAGGTAACTATACCGGTAGCAAGACCTCTACGTTCAGGAAACCACTTAACAGCTGTTGCAGTTGCTATACCATATAATGTACCTACCCCTAGAGAACCTAAACCATATGTTATATAGAGTTCGATAGGGTTTGAAATTGCTGATGAGAGAATGAAACCTAAACCAGTAATTATTGAGGCTATCATAGCTACTTTCCTAGGACCGTAACTATCTGCTAAGAAGCCTGAGAACGGCTGTATAAATGTTGATGCATATGTAAACACTGTAAAAGCTATTGATACTGTAATAAGACTCCACATTAACTCCCTACTTACAGCATATGCGAATAAAGACCATGAATACTGATAAATACTTATTACCATCATAATCGCTGTTGAAGCTATAATTATAGCCCACCTACTTAAACCCACATCATCCACCAGAGAACGATTATATAAGGTAATTTATATTTTGAGTATTATCTTAAGTAATAATAATCATAATTACTGCTTAAGCATATTAAGCAAGTTTAATGATTATATAAAAATAATTAAGTGAAAAATATATCTTTTATTTTATGTTTAAGGCATGTAACCCTTATCTTTATAGTACTTAGCAGCACCTGGATGTAACTCCCATAAACCTCCTAACTTCCAATTCTCTTTAGGATCGAATTCTTTAAAGTATTTAGCTGCAGCTACTATATAGTTTTTATTCTCATCTAATAATCTAGCTACTTGATATACGAAGTCGTCTGGTAGTGTAGCTCTACATAAGAACACTGGGTAGTCAACTAGTGATGGGTAATCCTCCTTAACCCATCTGTAAGAACCTTTAGGTATGTATGCTTTCTTAAAGCCGAATGTCTTAGTCATGAATTCGAAATTCTCATCTGTTAAGAAGAACGGTTCTAACTCCATAGTAGTATCTGCTTCAATCATAGCACTATAACCAATACCTCCAAACGCTACATATACTTGGATCTTACCCTCTCTCATCATTTGAACAATATCTGTGTGTGGTCCTAGGAATACAGTACCACCAGCCTTCCTAATATCATCATATGTAACCCCATATTTAGACAATAGAGTCCTAGTAGTGAATTCTTCAGCAGTACCCCTAATATTAGTACCTATAGCTACTCTCTGACCTGCTTTAACCATCTCAGCTAGTTCTTTAAAGTTACTTGCTGGGAATCCCTTAACTTTTACAGCGTGGAAGTACTGTGTGTACAGACCACCTGCTAATAACTTAACATTAGTGAAGTTAATTACCTCACCCCAATAATCCTTAGCTAGTGTTGGGTCTTTAGCAACTGCTGATTGCCAAGCATAAGCCATACCTATATCAACTTCATTCTTAGATAATGCAAGTATATTAGGTCCTGAACCACCTGGCTGTACAGTTGATGCCACCTTTAAATGCTTAGTAATTAGATCTCCTAAACCAGCACCTATAGGATACCAAGCACCTCCAATACCACCAGCTTTAATGATTACTTCTTTAGACCAGTATGGTGGTGGGGTTGGTGGTGGTGGGGTTACTGTAGGTGTTGGAGTTATAGTAACTGTTTCTGTTATAACTACCTTCTCAGTCTTAGTCACAGTAGTAGTTACTACTGAAGGAGCTACTGTAGATGTTATAGTTACTGTCTTAGGTACAGCAGCTGCAGAACCTGCGAAGTAACCAACAACACCAGCAATAACAATTAAGACAACTAATACAGATATTAGAGCTGATGATGTTTTCTGAGCACTCACAATAACACCCATAGTAATGTTACTAAGTAGTTTATAAATATTTGGATTAGAGTTTTACTAGGTTGTTAGTAGTTGTTTAAGAATAGTTAGTTATGATGAAAAATATTGAAGTTATTAGTTTAGATTTTCTGGACTAATTGCTTTATTAGTTTTACAGCTCTTACCGGGTTGAATATACCGCAGCTACAGCATGCAGCCATTACCTCAGCAGCTTCTTCAGCTGTTATCCTACCTCTCTTAACGTCTTGAGCTAACTTCATTACTAGGTGTCTAGATACGAATTGATGTCCACACATAGTACATATCTTAAGTACTTCCTCATGCTTAGGTAGTAGTTCAGTCTTACCCCAAATACCTAAGGATATATTAACCGTGTGCGGTCTAGCTATTTTCTTAACCTCATCATAAAGACCGCTAATAACTACTGACATACCTAAGTCAGCTGCCTTTAAATTATCTATGACCTTCTTAACAGTCTCTATATCTGTGAATACTCCGTGGAATATAGACCTATCATGTACTCCCTCAAGTAACTTCTCAACAGGTTTAATCCTAAATCCAGCTCTATACATACTTCCTTGAGTCATATCACCAGTGTTTACTGGGTTATACTTATTAATTATCTTTAAAGCCTCAGCTAACTTAGGTGCTGCACCCTTATCGTTAAATCCTCTAGCTGACATTACTAAGACTATGAAGTCCTCCTTCAACTCTTCGTAAGTTCCCATCCTATGTAGTGTGTGAGTCATTACTCCCACCCAATAAACGGCTTACCTAAACCTATGTTTACCTTCATATTAGGTCTAGGTTCTATACCTACTTGCCTAAGTACTTCAAATACTTCTGGCTCACCATCAGGTTTTACACGACTTACTAACCCTACAGAGATAACAGTATTTAACTCTTTACTAACCTCCTTAATTATCTCTAATACTTTAGGAGCTAATTCCTTAGATGTCTTAGCCTCAACAACTGCTGATAGTAGGTATACATTACGTAGTTTAGGATCTCTAACCTCACCAGTTTTAGGATCTATCAATAACTTAGTAACTGGGTTCTCAATTTCGAATGTGACGTACGGGGCTATAGCCTTACATACCTTCTCAATATCTGAGACTCTCACACCTACCCCAGTAGGTCTACCCATATCTAATGAGAACCCAACCTCACCGAACTTAAACCTACCAGTAACATCGTTAGTTTTCATCTCCTCAGTACCCCTACCAGCCATTCCAGTCTCAGGCCATACAGCTGTTGCTGATGCGAAGAAGAACTTCAACCTACGTTCAAATGACATTTTCTCAGGTGGTGTAGGTTCTATAGCGTCTTTAGGACATCTAGCAACTCTATAACATATCCAACACTCAACACATCTATCCTCATCAACTCTAGCGAAGGTCCTACCACCCTCGCTTACTATCTGTATAGCACCTGTCGGGCAGAATGGTATGCAGTGTGTACATGCAACACATTTACTAGGGTTTATGTACAGGGATACCACCTCCTACTCTAGTCATACCTTAGAATTAAAAACTTTACGATTTAGGGATCCCCTATAGTAGTTAATTTTATCTTTATCAATATCTAAGTGTAAGATAGGAAGATATAATTGGATATTGAGGAGCACTTATGTGTTAAGTGTAGAGGTGGTAAGGGACTATGCGGACTTACATACTGTCCAGTCATAGTTAGTAATATAGTTAGGGGTTTAAGCATATATATAGGTAGTGAAGTCTACGGTTCCTCACCTCCATCAGTATTCGTAGGTAGGTATGGTTATCCATACGTTAGGGTAGGACCTGCTACACCTCCTGAACTAGGAAATACGTATGTATATGATACACCAGAGCTTTGGCTTAAGTATACATTAAATGATATATTAAGTTTTCGATATTCATTGATTAGGGGTACTTACATAACAACTGTTAATAACGTAAGTAGTAAATATATACGTGATTTACAAGAACTCACACTAACTTTAAGACCTGTAGATATAGAGTTAAAGTTTGAGAAACCACCTAAACCTAAGATATTACTTGATGAGTACTTACCACCTCAAGGACCTTCAGCACCTCTAAGGAGTTTAAGAATATGTAGTAACCCTATTAGTGATAAGAGGATTGAGAAGGTATTCTATGATACGGATTTAAGAGCTTTTGAAGGTATTATGAAGTTATATAGGGATGGTGTTCCAGTATCAGCTATTCAAAGATTATTAAGTATTGGTGGTTTAGGTTCTAAAAACTTTAGGAGATTAGTACCTACTAGGTGGTCTATAACAGCTGTTGATGCTGTTATTTCCCAGCACATATGCAGGCAAATTAGGAATTACCCACCACTGAGTACGTACTTACTGTTCGTTAGGAGTTTCATGAATAATCTATTCATAGGTATCTTAGCTCCTAGGACATGGAGTTTTGAGTGGATGGAGGCGTGGTTCCCAGGTAGTACCTGGAATAAGTTCGGAGGTGATGTTGAAGTTGAAGGAGATTATGAAGGATTTAAGGGTAGGAGTGAATACCCAGACATAGGTGGTTGTTACTACGCTGCGAGACTAGCTAGTACTGAGGCATTATTAAGGATGAGGAGGCAGGCTACAGTAATATTATGGAGGGAGATTTACGAAGGGTTTAACATACCTATAGGTGTATGGTTTGTTAGAGAGAATTTAAGGGTTATGTTTAACGATAAACCTAAGATATTCACATCAATTAATGAAGTCCTTAATTATTTAAGAAGTAGTAGAATTACGAGGCTCCCTCTAGATGTATGGGTTAAGAAGTCAAAACTGGTAAATACACTATTGCATCAGGAAACACTAAACGGATTCACACGTTGATCATCATGACCAAGTATATTCACATTAATGTGAAGTCAGTACTAACACCTTCGAAACTACCTGATATAGATTACGCATTAAATCCCTACATAGGTTGTGAGCACGGGTGTATCTATTGTTATGGACCTGACTTCTGTAGGAAATACCCAGAAGTTACACATGATTGGGGTTCTACAGTATTAGTTAAGGGTAATTTAATTAACGTGCTTAAGAAAGACTTGAGGAAGGTAAAGAAGGGGGTTGTCGGAGTTTCAACTATTACAGATCCTTACCAACCAATAGAGAGTAATTTACGTCTTACTAGAGAATCTATAATACTACTGTTAAAGAACAACTTTAAGGTATCCATACAGACTAAATCACCACTACTATTAAGGGATTTAGACATATTAGATAGTAGGAATGTCGATGTAGGTTATACAATAACTACTTTAAATGATACATTAGCAAAGTACTTAGAACCTAACGCACCACCACCAAGTTCGAGGGCTAAGGCTGTCTATGAAGTATCCCAACATATTACTGATACATGGATATTCCTAGGACCTATAGTACCTAAGATAAACGATTCTGAAGAACTCATTAGTGAGGTTATAGAGTTTGCCTCCTCAGTTAATTCTTACATAATATATGATAAGTTAAATATAAAGCCGTTAATGCTCCATAATATGAGGGTTAAGTGGGGATTTAAGGTTGATATAGAGGAGGTTATTAGTTTAAGTAATGATTTAAACTATATTATGAATTTAAACACATTAATACATGACCTCTGTAGAAAGTATAAGGTTAAATGCATCCCAGCATTTAAACTACTTACTTAAAAACATCTACTACTTCAGGTTTTAAATACTTAATTAAGTCTTCAGTAGCTATTTTAACTAAAGTATTTAAACCACCACCACATACTATGTACTCTTTCTCAAGTATCTTAGGATCTAGAAGTCTTCGGAACCTCAACACATTACTTAATAATGGGCTAACAGCTCCTACAGGAACTCCAACTACTTCTAATACTTCATTAGGTGTAGCTAATCTAACATCCTGCCCTAGATACCTACTTAATTTAATGTTATCAACTCTACGGTCACCTCTTACAATTAAGATTATATAGTCACTACCTCCTACCTTCATAAGTAATGTCTTAACTATAGTGTTAGGGGACTCACCACTAAGTCTACATGCCTTACTAACAGTCTCAACAGTATCTGTAAACTCGAGTATTTGAGCTCTTAATCTAAACTCTCTAATATTCTTAATGATTTCCTCCTTAGGATTAACTAACGCCAGTATTAACACCTAAATCCTTATCTTAAATAACTTCCTAACTTCATCAGCAACTATAATAACTAACGGTACTATCGCCATGTATAAGAATGTCTCTGGAGGTAGTGGAACAGCACCGAATGCTATGTTAATTGGTGTGTAAATTACTATTAACTGTAGAGTTAGTGATACTAATAATGCAGGTATTAACCATTTATTCCCAGGTAATTTCCATATATTCAAGTTCTCACTCCTAGAAACTATAGATCGACCGAATTCTGATAAGACTAATGTAGTAAATGCTACTGTCTGAGCAAATACTAGTCCACGTGGTAACATAGCACTGAATAACGCTATCACCATACCACCTAATAACGTACCCATAACTATGTAGTAGATTAACTTGCTATTAGTTATGAACCTCTCCTTAGCTGATCTAGGAGGTTTCTCAAGTAATCCAGGCTCAGGTGGTTCGAAACCTAATGCTATCGCAGGTAACGCATCAGTAGTTACGTTAATCCATAATAGATGTATAGGTCTTAGTATTGGTGGTAACCCTATTAACTCAGCACCGAAGACTGAAGCTACTTCACCTAAGTTACATGTGAGTAGGTAATTAATAGGTTTCTTAAGATTCTCAAATATTACCCTACCCTCCTTAACAGCTTCTACAATAGTTACGAAGTTATCATCTAATAATACTAGTTGTGATGCCTCCTTAGCAACTTCAGTACCTTTAATACCCATAGCAACACCTATATCAGCCATCTTAAGTGCTGGTGCGTCATTAACACCATCACCAGTCATAGCAACTCTATAACCCTTACTCTTTAAAGCTTTAACTATCCTAGCCTTATGCTCAGGTGTTACCCTAGCATATACATTAACTCTATCTACAATCTTATTAAACTCTTCATCACTCATAACATCTAACTGTCTACCCTCAAGAACGTTCTCCTCACTAGCATCTAACCCTATCATCCTAGCTACAGCTATAGCTGTTAACTTATGATCACCTGTAACCATAACTACCTTAATACCTGCTCTCTTACAAGATTCTATAGCTTCCTTAACACCTTCTCTAGGTGGGTCAATTATCCCTAAAACCGTTAAGAATGTTAAATCCCTCTCAACATCTTCAGAACTCTCAGGTATGTAATCTATGAATCTATAAGCTACTCCAAACGTTCTATAACCACTAGATGCTAACTCTGTTATGTAGTCTGTAATACGTTTCTTAATATCTACAGACATTCTCGTATCGGAACCGCTAAGCCTAACACTACTTGAGATTTCTAGAAGTATTTCTGGAGCACCTGAAGATATTGCTAAATACTTACCACCGTACTCGTGGATAGTAGTCTTCCTCTTCCTAAACCTATCGAACGGGAATGTCTTAACTAACCTATACTTCTCAATAGCTGATTTAACATACTCCTCACCTAATCCCTTATACGCAAGTACTAATGCTGCACCCTCAGTTGGTGATCCACGTATCTTCCACTGCCCACTCTCTTGCACTAACTTAACATCTGGTGATGTATGTATTGCTAGCAGGTCTAGTAGGAAGCGGACATCGGCTTCATTACCAACACCCTCTACAAGCTTAATCTCACCCTTAGGTTCGAAACCACTACCTGTTACCTCATACGTTGTGTTAAGCATCTTAATAACTTTAACAGTCATTTCAGCTTTAGTTATAGTTCCAGTCTTATCACTACAGATAACGTTACAAGCTCCTAAACCCTCAACAGCAGCTAACTTCCTAACTAATGCATTCTTAGCAGCCATCCTCCTAGCACCTACAGCAAGTATTGCAGTAGCAATAGCTGGTAAGCCTTCAGGAACTGCTGCAACACCTAACGCAACTGCTAACATTAATGCGTCTAGAACATCAGTATGTTCCAGAAACAAAGTCATAAAGAAGACAATAGCACATATCCCTAAAATTATAGCACCTATCCTCTTACCGAACTCATCTAATTCTACCTCAAGCGGTGTCTTCTCCTCTTCAGCCTCAACAACCATCTTAGTTATCCTACCAAACTCGGTGTTCATACCAGTAGCTACTACAACTGCCTTACCCTTACCCCTAGTTACGTAAGTACCCATAAACACCATATTCTTCCTATCACCAACAATAGTGTCAGGAGGTAATGTTATGTTAGCTAACTTAGCTACAGGTGTTGACTCTCCAGTTAGTGGTGCCTCATCAGTTTCTAGGTCTATAGACTCTACAACTCTAGCGTCTGCAGCAATCCTATCACCTTCACTAAGTAGTAATATGTCACCAGGAACTACTTCAGAAGCTTCTATAACCTTCTCCTCACCATCCCTTAACACCTTACATGTAGGTGCTGCTAACTTCTTAAGAGCTTCTAAAGTCCTCTCAGCCCTATACTCCTGTACAAAACCCATGATAGCCATTATCAAAACAATTATCATAATTGCTGTAGCGTCTATCACCTCACCTAAAAAGAATGAGATCGCAGTAGCTGCTAACAGTATACCTATTAAGAAGTTAGCGAACTGCTTAATAAACATCTCTAAAGGACTTTTCTTCTTAGCAACTAATTCATTACGACCGAACTTACATAACCTCTCCTCAACTTCACTTGATGTTAAACCACTTAACCTACTACCAACTTTCTGTAGTACCTCCTCAACCGTGAGAGAATGCCATGGAATACTCACTAAGACACCCTTTAAATCAAATTAAGACTGGTTTATATTTTTAAATGATGATTGAAGCATTCTCCAAGGGTTAACGAATATACCCTCCCTTCAATCACCTAATAAATTAGTAGATAACTTACTTATAGTGATGGTCTAATCCGGACTTTATGTTTAAATACTTTCTAAGACCAATACTCTGAAAGTTCTCTTATATCTATTAATGAGTTATTATCCTTGAGTAACCAAATAGCTTTAGAGAGTTCGTATGCTAGATTAGCATTCAGTATTAACGGTATGTTTAAATCTACTGTTAACCTCCTAATGCTGTAGTCCTTCTCAGGGGTGTAACCTGTCGTAATTACTAGACCTACATCACCACGTCTTAGACGTTCTAAAGACTCATCATATGATATAGTATTAGAATTATTTATTGACATACCGTCAATAGTTACTACATCATACCCAACCTTCTTGAAAATGAATGATACCTCACTCAGTAATGGTTTATCTTCAGAGACAGCTGTGTAGATCATTATTAACTCCTCATTCTTAGGTAATCTATTAGGTGTTACTGATAACCAACTCTTAAGTAATGCGTCCTCGAATGACTTACCTAGTGATGCTACCTCACCAGTACTCCGCATTTCAGGACCTAAGAACGGGTATGCACTCCTAACTTGAGCCCATGAGAATTGAGGTGATTTAACAGCCCATGACTTAGCAGGTAATTCAAGGTATTCACCAGACTTACCAATCCTTAAACCATCATTAAGAATTGCTTGAGCAGTTAACTCCATAAGGTTAATACCTCTCGACTTGCTTGAGAAGGGCATAGACCTACTAGCCCTTAAGTTAAGTTCTAAGATATAGACTGTATCGTCCTTAACCACAAACTGTATGTTGAATGGGCCCTTAATCTCTAACTCTAAAGCGAGTCTTAAGACAGCATCGTGAATTTCCTTAATCACATCATTACTTAACCTCCTAACAGGTGTTACCATAGTTGCATCACCGCTATGAATTCCTGCAGGTTCTATATGTTCTATAGTAACACCTACAACCTTCCTACCATCAGATACTGCATCAACTTCAACTTCTAATGCATTATCTATAAATCTAGAGATCACTACTGGGTACTCCCTAGAAATCTTAGTAGCTACCTTAAGGAAGTCTACTAACTCATTAACATTATAAGCTATCTTCATAGCAATACCACCTAATACGTAACTCGGCCTAACTATTACTGGGAACCCTATCTCGTAGATATTCTTAAGGACTTCCTCAAGACTTGTAACTTCAATCCATGGTGGTTGTTTAAGACCTAAGTAGTCCAGGAGTTTAGAGAACTTAGCCCTATTCTCAGCCCTATCCACACTAAGACCGCTAGTACCGAGTAACTTAACACCGACGTCCTCAAGCTTCTTAGCTAAGTTATTTGATATCTGACCCCCTACAAATGCTACTACACCTATAGGTTTCTCTAAATCCACTATATCTCTAACACTTTCTAAGGTAATCTCATCAAAGTACAACTTCTCATTAACATCCCAATCAGTTGAAACAGTCTCTGGATTATAGTTAAGTACTATGACCTCATAACCTCTCCTACCTATAGCCTTACTTAAATTAACTGTAGCCCAGTCAAACTCTACTGAAACACCAATCCTGAACACCCCAGCACCTAACACTAATACCTTCTCCTTAGACTTCCTACTGAAGTCTAAATCATCTATAGAACCACCATAGGTTAGGTAGAGGTAGTTAGTCCTTGCAGGCCATTCAGCAGCTAAAGTATCTATCTGCTTAACGTAAGGTCTAATACCCTCAGAAATCCTCAACCTCCTTAAGTACTCAACATCAATACCTAACAACTTAGATAGTTGCTCATCACTAAATCCGTATTCCTTAGCCTTAGCTATAGTCTTAACTAGTAAGTCGTAATTTAGTTTAATCTCCTCCTTCCTACTACGTAACTCTTCAGTAAAATCAACTATATCCTTAACGACTTGGATAAAGTACTTATCTATACCGGTAATCCTGTGGAGTTCATCAACACTAACACCGAGTTTTAATGCCTTAGCTGTATGGAGTATCCAGTAAGGCTCTCTCTTCCTAAGCTTCTCAATAACTACTGATAACGGTATATCCTCATCATAGTAAGACCCACCAACAACTCCAGGCTCTCCAATATCTAACATCCTAATAGCCTTCTGGAAAGCCTCGTAGAGATTCCTACCTATAGCCATAACCTCTCCAATACTCTTCATCTCACTACCTAAACTCTTCTCAGCACCTACGAACTTCTCTAAATCCCATCTAGGTACCTTAACAACTACGTAATCAAGACTTGGTTCAAAGCATGAGCAGGTAATCCCAGTAACTTTATTTATTACCTCATCTAACGTATAACCTAACGCTAACTTAGCAGCTATATACGCTAGTGGGTAGCCAGTAGCTTTACTAGCTAACGCACTACTCCTAGACATCCTAGGATTAGTCTCAATGATGTAGAACTCCTCAGAGAATGGATTTAATGCTAGCTGAACATTACACTCACCTATCAAACCTATAGCTTCAGCAACCTTCATACTAGCATTTCTTAGTAATTGATACTCTCTATCATTTAGGGTTTGACATGGTGCTATAACTACAGACTCACCGGTATGTACACCCATAGGATCAGCATTCTCTAAACATGCTACAGCTACTGAATTACCCCTCCTATCCCTCATAACTTCAAACTCTATCTCCTTCCAATGATGTAGGTACTTCTCTATGAGGACTAACCTTATATCACTATGAGCTAAAGCTCTTAAAATATTCTTCTTAAGACCATCCTCATCCCAAGCTATGAAGGAACCTCTACCACCTAAGTTAAAACTAACCCTACATATCACTGGGTAACCTACCTGATTAGCTACTTCTAAAGCCTCATTCAAACTCCTAGCAGCACCACTCATCGGTACAGGTAATGACCAAGCCTTCATAGTCTCCTTAAACAACTCTCTATTCAACGCCTTCTCAATACCATCAACAGGTGTGCCGTAAACTCTAACCCCGTACTTACGTAAAATACCTCTCCTCTCCAACATTACACCTACTGATAACGCTGACTGACCTCCAAACCCTAATAATATACCGTCAGGTCTCTCACGATCTATAACAGCCTCAATAAACTCTACTTTAATAGGTATTAAGTAAACTCTATCAGCTAGCTCATGACTAGTCTGTATAGTTGCTATGTTAGGATTAACTAATACTGTCTTAATACCCTCCTCCTTAAGTGCTTTAAGTGCTTGACTACCACTATAATCGAATTCAGCTGCTTCAGCAATCTTAATAGCTCCAGAACCTATTACTAATACCTTAGAAGGTAGTTCCATACCTCTCCACCAACCTCTTAAATAAGTTGAATATCCATTCAGAATCTAGGGGGCCTGGAGAACCTTCTGGGTGGAACTGAACTGTAACTACCGGTTTACTAAGGTGTTTTAACCCCTCAACAGTTTTATCATCTGCATTAATAAACCATAATTTAAACCCTGTATTACTTAACGATTCACTACTTACTGCATATCCATGATTTTGACTTGTTACGAAGCACTTACCCCTCTCTAAATCTACACATGGTTTATTATGACCTCTATGACCGTACTTAAGCTTATAAACATCAGCACCTGCTGCTAGAGCTAGTACTTGATGACCTAAACATATACCTAATGTCGGTATACCGTACTCTAATACAGCTCTAGCATACTTTACAGTATGGTGAAGTAACTTAGGATTCCCAGGACCGTTACTGTATAGTATCCCTGAAGCATTAAACTCTATATAGTACTTTATAGGGTCCTCAATACATGGTATCCTAATAACTCTAAATCCATTCTTAATTAACTCCCTAAGTATTCCATACTTAATACCGCAATCAACAACTATTATAGTTGGTACGTTACTACTGAAGTTTAAAGGTTCATGAAATACTATATTCTTAGGCATTACATCACTTACTAAATCTCTATAATCATATCTTAAACTACTGTTTAACTTATTAATTAATTCATCAACACATGCTTCCTCACCCACCTCATAAACAGCTACTAACGCATTCATAACACCCTTCTCCCTAATCCTCTTAACAAGTTCTCTAGTATCAACATCTGAAACAGCAGGTATACCCTCATCTCTTAACCACTCATCTAAACTCTTAATACTAGCCCAATGACTAGGTATGTTATGATAAGCTACTACTACAGCTTCTACTTGAGGTCTATCAGATTCGAAGTACTTAGGAACACCAAACTCTAGTATCCCCCTACTCGGAACTCCGTAATTACCCATCATTGGATGGGTGAAAATCAGTATCTGACCTTTAAATGATGGGTCGGTAATAGCTTCGTGATAACCGACCATACCTGTAGTAAATACTAACTCACCAACTCGTATACCGGGAGAACCAAAACCACAACCCTCCATAACAGTTCCGTCTTCAAGGATTAAGTATGATTTAAGACCTCTACATAATTTCCTACATCTAAATATTAAGTTATTACTCATGATTAACACCTAAGACTTTAACTAGATTTAGGTATCGATTATAATCTGAATCTAAGACCTCCTTCTCCTTACTTATGTACTTAAGCATTAGTTCAGGATTAGGTGATCCGAAGACCTTCCTAAGTCTTAACACTTCATTTAAGTTAATACTGCATAACCCTTCATCACTTACGTTAAGCCTCCTACATAACTCCCTACATACCCTACCTAAATCATCCCCACCTAAATCCCTTAACACAGAAGCTAACTCTCTATGAACTTCCCTATAAGGCTTACTGCATTTAATAGCTACCTGCTCAGCAATATCTGTTATAATTAGTGAGTACTTAATGACTTCATTAGATAGAGTATTAGCGTTGAATTCCACATTCTTTATGAAGTCCTCAAATATCACTAATGCCTCTAAAGTGGAGGTGAGTAGGGTTAATAAATGTTTATTAATTTCCTGTAAATCTAAGTTATAACCTGATGGGTTAGCCTTAAGTATTGAGAACATAGCTGTTAAATGCCCTATAACCTCACCACTTAATGCTCGTAGAACTTCCATAGTAACTAAGTTCTTCTTATGAGGCATCATACTACTAGTTGCTAAGTGTTGAGGTGGTGGTTCTATATAGTTAAACTGTGGTGTTGACCATATTATGAAGTCTTCAGCAATACGACTAAGTGAAGTTATTAATGAGGTAATTACAGATGCTGTTACAGCTATGAAATCTCTAGAACTTGTGGCAAGTAATGTATTACCGACCACATCGTTAAAACCTAAAATACTTGCGAGTTCATACCTATCTAAAGGTACTGTAGTCCCAGCTACAGCACCAGCACCTAACGGTGACTTATTAACTACATTACACAACACGTAAAAAATCATATCAGTATACTCACGTAACATCTCCTCTATATATGTTAAGTAATGAGCTACTGTAGATAACTGAGCTAATTGTAGATGAGTTGTTAGTGGGAGTGGTGTCTCTACATACTTACACGACTTATCAAGTAGTAACCCTCTAATCCTTAACAACCTATCTATATACTGTAGAAGTAGTTTCCTAGTCTTCAACCTTAACGCGGTAGCTACATGATCGTTACGACTCCTCCCAAGAGCTATCCAACCAGCATCCTCACCAACTACATCCCTTAAATACTTCTCTATAGCTTCATGGATATCTTCTGCTCTTATCTTAAATAAGACCTCGTTATCCTTAAGTAAGTCACTTAATACTTTAAGGACTTTATCACCGACATCATTAGGTATTAAACCTTTAGATATTAAGTGTTTTACATGAGCTATTAAGACCTCAATAACTTCAACAACTATTAACTTATCTTCATCAATTGATGATATGAAACTCAATATTTCCTCAGTAGTCTTACCTAATAACACCTCCCTATAGAGAGTCATTGTTTAACAACACCGTAACCACTTAGGAACTTCCTAAACGCTACAACACTCTGTAACCCCCATAACTCTATAAAACCTTTAGCATATTCTTGAGACATTACTGTATAACTTTCGTAAGTTGTTAACTTAGGGTCGTAGATAGTGTTTTCAGACCTTCTACCAACCACCATAACATTACCTTTAAATAACTTAAGTCTTACCTCACCACTAACTCTTTCCTCCACATAATTTACGAACATCTCTAAATCATTACGTAAAGGCTCAACCCATAACCCACCATAGACAAGATTAGACCACATACTATCTACTAGTTCCTTAAACATTAACTCCCACTTAGTTAAAACCATCTTCTCTAAATCCTTATGAGCTTCAATTAATGTAATAGCTGCTGGGCATTCATAGACTTCCCTACTCTTCAACCCAACAACTCTATCCTCTATATGATCTATCCTACCAACACCATGTCTACCCGCAACATAATTTAAAGTTTTAATGAGTTGTACCTTATCCATCTTATCACCATTAACAGCTACTGGAACACCCTTACTGAAGGTTATAGTTAAATACTCAGGTTCGTTAGGTGCTTTCTCAGGTGGTGTAGTCCATCTAAACACCTCCTCAGGTGGTTCTACCATAGGGTCGTCTAACACACCACACTCAATACTCCTACCCCATAAATTATCATCAACACTGAAGAACTTAACCTTAAACTTAACACCTTTAGATTTAGCATACTCGTACTCCCAATCCCTACTTAAACCCCAATCCCTAACAGGTGCTATCACCTTAATACTTGGGTCTAGAGCTTTAATTGTTAGGTCAAACCTTACTTGATCGTTGCCCTTACCACTACATCCGTGAGCTATAGCTTCAGCACCTTCCTTCTTAGCAACCTCAACTAACTTACTAGCTATTAGAGGTCTTGATAACGCACTTGATAACGGGTACTTACCCTGATATAACGCATTAGCCTTTAACGCCGGGAATACGAAATTATCTATGAATTCCTCCTTAGCATCTATAGTATAATGTTTTACTGAACCTAAAGCCTCAGCCTTACTAGCAACTTCATTAAGATCGTCTTCCTGACCTACATCTACAGTTACCGTAATTACCTCAGCATTATACCTCTCCCTAAGTAGTAAGAGTATTACTGAAGTATCCAGACCTCCTGAATACGCTAACACGACTCTCATCGTAGAACCTCTAAAGTATAAGGAGTTATCCTTCCTAAATACTTAACGTAATGTTTGTTACATACTCCACACATGTTTGTTATATGTGTAACATTTAAGTCCTTACTCTCCTTAATTGAAGTATTAGTTCTTCAATTAAGCTATACGCTTTAAGAGCATCACTACGATTAAGAACTAATATAGTATCTATATAACATGAAATAATCTGAGTTATGTTTACTCCATACCAGGATAGGAGGGAAGTTATATATGATATAACTCCTGGAACAGAGATTATCTCTTTAGGACTTATTAATATTATCGCTGATTGATCGTTAATAACATCTTCTATAACATCCTTATCAAAGAGTCTTAAAACATCATTACATACATCCTCAGAAACTACTAATGTAAATGTCTTAGTACCCTGAGTTAGTTGGAAGAATCTAGCCCTCATCAATATATGCATCAACTCATTCAACTTAGTTATTAGTGTTTCACGTCTTAACGTTATTAACTTTAAATCAGTCTGTAACTCTACAGTAGACCTACTAATCAACTCCTTAATAGTATCCTCAATTAACTTCTTACTCTTTAAAGATTCTGAAAACCTGACTATACTCATCTTAACAGCATTAACACTAACCTCATTAAAATTACCTAATTCCTTAACCTCATCAACTATTACCCTAGCTAACGAACTATAATTCACTACCCCCAACTTAATACAGTCTAAAAGTGATGGATGGTTATTAAGTACCCTCCTAACAACCTCAGAAATACTTAACCTCCTACGCAATAACCTCACCAACTACAAAGGTTTACATAACTTAATAATATTAATTACTAGTAAATAACTATAAACTCTTAACGATATTACGAAGTTAGTTAATGATAGGGTATTTAAGTTTAAAAATTAAGGAATATGTATATGCTAAATTACTTGAAGTATACTTACCTCTAATTAATGATTAATAAATATCTCAACATTACTACAACTTTAAATACAGTGTTATTAGGTAGAGTATTCATTATGACTTCACTTCTAATAATAGAACTCATCAATACTTTAAACTATATTAAATACTTAATCAATTCATCTATAGATTTAATAACTACCTTAGGTATGATACCTGTATTGAGTGATTCCTCTAATTCACTACAGTAGGGTATTATGATATACTTTCCTACTGGAACTGATTTCTGCAACTTAATGAGTAAATCATCATTTATGTTAGAATTTACTAAGTTATTTATTACTATTGCTGGTATGTTAAAACCTAAATTACTAATGAATTTAAAATATCTTATTGAGACATCAATAGATGTTTTAGTAGGTATCGTTGTAACTATATGAGGACCTCTTAAATACCTCATTAATGTTAACTGCTCATCACCCATACCTGGAGGTAGGTCAACTAGTAAGTAGTCTAGAGAATTCCATACAGTCATAGAAAGTAGGTACTTGAGGATTTCCTTCTTCCGATCCCCTCTTAAGGGTACTGGCCTACTACCTACGAACATCCTTAAAGACATAATCTTAATACCATGTATTTCTAATGGTTTAAACCCTTCTTTAACTTCTTTAATACCTACCTCATCATTTACACCTAAGATGAATGGTATTGAAGAACCGTGTAAGTCTGCATCTAATATACCTATATTAATTCCTAATTCCTTCATTCTTAGACCTAGTAATGCTGTTATAGTGCTCTTACCGACACCACCCTTCCCAGAACCTATAAGTATTGATTTCCTGATATTCCTTAACCTATCTAATATCATGTAGTCCCTATAATCATAACCTCTAAAATTAGTCTCAACCATGTCTAACACCCTTAATACCAACTAATCTTACATCATATCCTGTCAAAATACTATAATCTTGAGAACCACATCTCGGACACTTCATAAATACGTTAATTAAGTCTGGAATGAAGTGTATAGGGTTATCACATTCTATAACATCACCACATAAGTCCTTAAGTATTACATCTCTAATTGATGACCAACTCCAAGAATACCCACAGTAATTACATTTAAATGTAGTTTCCTCACTATTAATTACGTACTTAACATCACCTAACCCGTACTCACTACTTAATATCTTAAGTAGATCTAATAATACCTCCCTATCTATCTGAGCTAAATCACCTACAGATATTATAACTTCTGAAACCTCATCTAACCTCTCCTCCTTCATTATAGATTTTATAGTTAGGATTATACCCTCAGCTATAGAGTATTCATGCATTTTCAATACCCTACTAAAATTTTAAACTTCAAAATATTATACTCACCTAAAGTTAATTATTAACACTTAATGCTTTCTCTAATGTTGAGTACTTACTTATTAATTCATTAACGTTTTGATACATACCTAATACAGCTCTATAGCATGAACCTTCAAGTAGTTTATGACGTTCTCTATATGTGATCATATAGTTTAATTCTAAATCATTCCTAATTAACTTCCTATATACCTCCTTAGGATCTTTAATACCGTTAGTTATCATATTAGCTATTAGTAAAGCCCAAGTCAGTGCTTTATCCTTAGTCCTCTGTATGAGGATATCTGTATACTCCTTAACATATCCAAAATGTGCTACTACGATGTAATCATACTTAAATTTTGATAACATATCTAAACTCTTCATAAATTCAATTAAGTTAAATGGTGGTACTGAGACAGGGTATATCCTACCCTCAAATAGATTACATAAAGCATCACCAGATACTAAGATATTGAAAGGTTCGATAATATAGGATATGTGATGTGGTGCGTGACCAGGTGTATGTATAGCTCTTATAGTGATATCGCCTAAGTCTATGGTTGAGCCATCTTCTAAGCTGATTAAGTTTTTAGGTTCTATAGGTTCTGGAGGTCCGAAGATATATACTAAATCACCTAGAACCTCCTTAGAAGCTTCCCATAGACGTGTAGGGTCTATAAGATGTTTAACCCCTCTTGGATGTACGTAAACTTTAGCATCATTTAAAAACTTAATTAATTTTCCTGAACCCCCACTATGGTCTAAATGAATATGTGTTAAGGCTATATACCTTATACGTACATCACTGAACTCACTCTTTAGCACATTTAATAACTCATCAATATTGATGGTTGGTCCAGGATCTATTAATAAAGCACCCTTACTACCTATTACTAAGAGTGTTGATAACCAGTTACTTAATCCTAAGATCTCTACATTAACTATATATACGTTCTCACATATCTTAATGGCTTTACCCATAACTTCAACCATACCACTACATAAATACAGAGTTATATAGTCTTCACTTCTATAGTTCTAAAACCCACTTACTCTTATCCTTATAATCCATTAACTTTATACCTAATTTCATTAACTCATTCCTAATCCAGTCAGCAGTTTCGTAATCCTTCATACTCCTATGCTTCTGCCTAATAGTAATTATCAACTCTACTAACTTACTAATTAACTCTTCCCTAACCCCAGCATATATATAATTATCTAAAACACCAAGTACTTCATTAAACTCTCTAAATAGTGAATATGCTTTTAAAACAGTTGTTAATGTAGGTTTCTGCTCTATATCTCTAAATACTAATGTAGTGAGTTCGTGAATATATGCGATTGCTTTAGGAGTATTTAAGTCGTCGTCCATAGCATTGTAAAATGCTTCTCTAATATTACTGAGTTCATTCAGTATCTTTAAGTCATGTTCGTCTAGATAGTATGTAGGTTCTAACTCACTAATTAATTTCTTAAGTAGGCTTACAGCACTTACTAACCTATTAAATAATTTACTAGTAGTCTCTAAATGTTCTTCTGAATACTCTAGAGGAGTTCTATAATGTGCTGATATAATCCATAATCTAAGGACCTCAGGCTTAAACTTATTAAATAAGTCTTTAAGGTATATAACATTCCTTAAAGACTTACTCATCTTCTCCTTCTTAATAGTTAGGTAACCTACATGGAACCAATATCTTACCCAAGGTCTTAAACCGAATTTAACCTCGCTCTGAGCTCTCTCATTTTCATGGTGAGGGAATATTAGGTCTTGACCACCTCCATGAATATCGAATTGATTGCCTAAGTACTTAGAACTCATAACAGAACATTCTATATGCCATCCAGGCCTACCCCTACCCCAAGGTGATTCCCAGTAAGGTTCACCTGGTTTAGCTGCTTTCCATAATGCGAAGTCGTAGGGTTTCCTCTTCTCAGCTAAGAATTCCTCCTCCTGCCTCCACTCATTACGGTCTACCCTACCTGATAACTCACCATAGTAGGGGTAACTATCAACACTAAAGTATACACTACCGGAAGGTGCTACATAAGCATAACCTTTAGATATTAAATCCTCTATGAACTCTATAATGTCCTTAATATGATCTGAAACCCTAGGGTGTATATGTATTTTAATGTTTAACTTATTAAGCATATCCATATAATCCTTAACATATCTCTCAGTTATTACCTCCCAACCCACGTTCTCGTCATTAGCTTTCTTAATTATCTTATCATCTATATCAGTAATATTCTGAATATGTAGTACGTCATACCCTTTAAGACTTAAGTACCTCTTAAGGACGTCAGCAGCTACATAAGCTCTAGCATGACCTATATGCATGTAGTCGTAAACTGTTGGACCGCAGAAATACATCTTCACTCTAAACTCATCTAACGGTTTAAACTCCTCAACCTTCTTACTTAACGTGTTATACAGCATTAACACAAATGGGAACCACCTAAGTTATCATTACCTTAAGACTTAAAAACATTCTCCTAGGTACTACATCTTAATTCTCTACATACCTCAAGTACTAATTCATCAACGTTCTCTACATAAACTATTTTAGAAGTCCTCCTATCATCTATGTATGGAGCTATGAATCTAACCTTATCTGTAGGTAGGCCTTTACCACCTAAGACGAAGGTAGGTTTACCCTCATCATAAGCTGTTACTATCTCCTGGAAAGTACCTCCAGCACCACCTAAAGCTACTAATACATCACTAGTACGTACTAGTATAACACTCCTTAACCTATATGAAGTACCACTCCTAATAACTAATGAGTCTTCAGGATAGTTAATGTTTTCTAACTCTATCGGAGGTATTATCAGTACTTTAACCCCTAATGATAATGCTTCATCAACTAATACCTTCATCAAACCCCAATACCCACCTACAACTAAGACTAACTTACCATTACAACAACTTACTAAACCCTTAACAAATTCCTTAGTATCACTAACTAAATCAGGAGGTGCTTCACCACTATATGCTGCAACCCCTACATACCTCATACGCTGAACCTAGCTTAGAATATAGTGTTAAGTTTAAAATCATTAATTACTCAGTTGAGGATAACATCTTCATTATATCTGCTCAGCTCTTCCTCATCACTTCAATAAATTCAACGTATCTTAACTTATAACGTTAACTTAATAAGAATTTTAGGTTATAAGTAGAGTTGGGATGTATATGGATATTAAGGAGAAGTTAGAGTTAATAGGGAGGAATACTGTTGAAGTCATAACTATTGATGAACTTAAGGAGAAGTTAGAGATGGGGGTTAAACTTAAAGGGTATTTAGGATTCGAACCTAGTGGTTTATTCCATATTGGTTGGTTGATATGGGCTCTAAAGTACAGAGATCTAGTTAATGCTGGTATTGAGATGTACTTACTTGCAGCTACTTGGCATGCATGGATAAATGATAAATTCGGTGGTGATATGAACCTCATTAAACTTGCTGCAAACCACGTCGTATCAGTTCTTAAGTATCTCGGTGTTGATATTAGTAAGATTAAGGTAGTAGATGCTGAGGATTTAGTTGATGATAAGGATTACTGGGGTATATTAATTAAAGTAGCTAAATCTGTATCTTTAGCTAGGGTTAAGAGAGCTTTAACTATAATGGGTAGGAAAAGTGAGGAAGGAGAGACAGACTTCTCTAAACTTATATACCCCTTAATGCAGGTTACTGATATATTCTACTTAGACCTCGATATAGCTTTAGGTGGGTTAGACCAGAGGAAAGCACATATGCTTGCTAGAGATGTTGCTGAGAAATTAGGGTTTAAGAAACCTATAGCTATCCACACACCACTACTAACATCACTTCAAGGTATTGGTAGGATGGATATTAAAGGTGAGATCGATGATGTATTATCAGGTTTAAAGATGAGTAAATCACGTCCTGAATCTGCGATATTTATAGTAGATCCTGATGAAGTTATAAAAAGTAAGGTCTTTAATGCCTACTGCCCACCACGTCAAGTAGAATTCAACCCAGTAATAGAGTTAGCTAAGTATGTAATATTCTATGAAGAACCTAGAGAAGTAATTATAGAACGTCCTGGGAAGTATGGCGGACCTATAAGTATTAGTAGGTATAGAGAACTTGAGGAGTTATACCTTAGTGGGTCTTTACACCCAGCAGATTTAAAGTCATTCGTAGTTAAACATATAATAGATATCATCAGCCCTATACGTGAGAAAATCCTTAACGAATCTAAAGAACTAATAGAAGTACTCTTAAAACATAGTAGCAAGTAGTTGTAGTTCTAAGATATGGGGCTCAGGCTTCATAGAGCTTCATATGAGTTCCTCCGTCCTTGGCTTAACCGTCCTCAGGACCCCTTTCATCGAGGTCCATATCACTGGGCTCCACCCACTTAGGGTGACCCCAACCCACAGCTCACCCCTCACCTACTCGTCTAGGTCATCGCTGTGGGGAAGTCCTGCATCTTGGCGTATTTGAGATATGTTTACAGATATATGAAACCTAAAACAGCTGCAAAAGGCTACAATCTTAAACACGAGTTCTAAGTAGGTCCTTCTTTACTTGTATTTTCGGGTTCACGTATACGACATTCAATGAATATAGCGGTACTTTCCACGCTATTCTCTCGATAACAGAGCTCCTGAAGACGGTCTCCCATTACCTTTAATCCATACCAGTTTAAACAGTCATGTAGTGGACAGGGTTCTCTTGGCTACCTCACAGCTAGCATTAAATGATAGCTTTAGAGTGTACAATAGGTCTCATTCAAGGCTATAGTCCACAAGACATTTTAAGCTCTCAAGCCCTTGCATATCTTTGGGGATTAAGTTTTGGTTAAGTTGAAGGAGCTTCATGAGTTGATTATTAAGGAGCTTAGGTTAAGGAGCGATCCTGTAGGTGTTAAGTTATTTAAGGGGTTAAGTGAGGTCCCTCTAAACATATCTAGGGTTCCTGATAGAGTTACTGTATGTCAATTATCTACATTAGCTAGACTCCACAGTCTTACACACTACGCTACTGCTGATGATATTGCATGTAAGAGAGGTGCAGCTTCCTTAGGCTTAATACAATTACCTGAAGATGTAGTTGTTGGTGAGGATGCTTACGCACATACGGTAGATGTTATGACTGCTAAGAAATTATACTCTTCAATACCTATGTTATCTCCAGAATATAAGGCTGTTCTTATGGGTCCACTAAGTGAGTTACCAGTGGATCCCGATGTAGTACTTATTGCTGGGAATCCTGCACAGATGTTGAAAGTCGTTGAGGGTTGGGTATGGTTTAGTGGTGAACCTGCAACATTAGCAGCTACAGGTGTTCACGGGATATGCGGTTATGGAATTGCTAATGCTTTAAAGACTGGTAAGTTAGTCTTAACACTTCCATGTAGTGGTGCTAGAAGGGTAGGACTATATATTGATGATGAGATGGTAGCTGTAATACCGTTTAGTCTTATTGATAAGTGGGTTGATGGGTTGATATGTACACGTAAGACAGGTCATCCATACCCAATACCACCTAGAATAGTTTGGAACCCACCTCCACCACCACATACACCATTAAAACCTGAGACGTAGTCTCACTTATTTTAAAATTTCCCTAAACATTTAGACCTTACCTTACTGTAAGTTCGTAAGGTGATTTACTAAAGTCCTTAAACTCCATCAACATTCCTGTAACCTTAATTGGTACTTCAATAACGTAGTTCATGAGCATTTTATAAACCTCTATAATACCATATCTAGTAAGTTTGTAACCATCCTCACATCTTCTAATCAACTTAGATAACTCCATGAGTTTTAAATATATCTTGATTGCTAATGGTAATTCTATACCTAAGGACTTAAATACTTCATCCCGTACTACAGTAGTAGTTAGTTGATCAAAGAATAATCTCCAAGCTATGGAACCTCTACTTAATTTCCTCGCATATATTACAGGTAGTTGATTATTCTTTAAAGACCTAATGTACGAATCAACATCATGTATGTTTATGTATTGGTAATACCCGGTATTACCGTTTGTCCCTAGATGCTTATTCTCATTAGTTCATATTTATTCGTTGCATCTAGGGACTTTCTCCTCGCCCACTCCTTCACTGGTAGCACGGCTACCTCTGGAGCGGGGTCACTGGGCATCGGGGTCAACGGCACTGACCCCTTGAGAGTTTGATATTTCTTCTCGAGGTTTAGTACTGCTACTACGTCCCTGCCTGCTTCAAACCCACACCTCGGGCACCTGAGACGTCTCGGGACATTGCCCCTCATCAGCTTGGAGCTACAGATTGGACAAGTGGATGAGGTGCCTCTCGGGTCTATCTTAACGGCTGGAACACCCTTCTCCAGGCACTTCTCCTCAATAGCTTTAACCATGCCTCTGAAGCCCGCTTGGTAGATCCTGTGCCTCAGCGAGGGATCTCTAACATCCTTGATCATGTTTCTAGGGCACTGCTTCGGAAGCTTCTCTAGGACAACCACGGCATTGAGGGTTCTAGCTGTTCTGGCGATTATGTTCGCGATTTTCAGCTTGATATCCTTCCTCCTCCTATGCTCTCTACCATGAATAGCCCTCTTAACATGTCTATTACCTCTAATGCTCTGCATGCATTCTCTATATCCAGCGTGGCCAATGGTGATCCTCTTTATGCCGGTCTCAAGAATGAACACTTTGTTAAGCACTTTCACAGCTACGTTGTTCTCGTTGGCATCAACAGAGATTGCTCTTCTAACTGCATTCTCATCCACGCTAACAGTTTTAGTGAATATGAAGTAGACAAGTAGCCTCTTACGCTTATAGTCGATTTTTATCCTCGGTTGTGTTCTGAGGGACCAGCCATTATTAATGTACCTCCAGTAAAGCTTGTGGAGCGCAAGCTCTACAGGCACCCACCCCCTGTGAGTGTATACGCGTATTCTCGTAAACCCTACTCTTCTCCATAAGTGGTCGTCTAGCCAAATACTAACCTTCTTAACCTCAGGTTTCTCAGTCTTCGCTAACCCCTTCTTCTTAAGCTTGTTAAAACTCTTAATCCTCGCAGATGCATCCTGACACGCTGTGTGGATGTAGTGGCTTGGTAGTTGTGGAAACCTCTTACGTAGTTCGTGGTACTTATCCTTCTTCAGTCCCGTAAATGAATCAATATCGTTTCTGAAACCGTACTCAACAAGCTCAATAAGAACCTCTCTATACATTTCTTCGAGTTCTCTAAACACCTCTAACTCCCTCTTAGTTAACATAGTGCTTGGAACAACTACTGTTCTAGTTACCTCACTCATCACTCTCGACCTCTTCTAGGAGTTGTTTGAAGCCTTCCACAAGCTTCTTCTTCCTGTGGCTCCTCATACCGTAGAGCTTGTCAGCAAAAGATGTTATTATCTCTATCAAGTCCTCCACGAGCTCTTGGTGAGCATCCTTAGGCTCTTCACCAAAAGTAACCTCAATCTTTACGCCATGTTGCCTGAAGAAAAACTCTAAGTACTCAAAGCCGAAGCGTGTTAGCCTATCCCTATAGGTAACGACTACAACGTCTACCTGCCTGTTTACAACGTAGTTGAAGAGCTTCAATAAGCCCTTCCTATCGGTCTTCAGCCCGCTGGCAACATCGCTTAAAACGTCAACCACCCTGTATCCTTTGGAAGCACAATACTCTGTGAGGTACCGCATCTGTCTCTCAAGGTCGCTCCTCTGATCATTACTGGAAACGTGTGCGTAGATAATCGCTCTAACCTCCTTACTAATCGGTAATCCCTCAGCTATCCTCTTAACCTCACTCTCAGGAACCCTGAACTTACCACCAGCAGTCCTAATAGCCTTAATTCTCTCCTCTCTAACCCAACGAGATAGAGTAGCTAATACCGAGACGTCGGCAAACCTCCTTAGGCCTCAGCAACCTCTCTGAACTCCCTGAAATAGCTGACACCAATAACAATAAATAGAATCAGAGCTTATAAACCTAACCCACAAACATCAACCACAAAACAGCCCAAGCACTAGCTCCTAACCCTATTAGAGGACCTACCATCTCTAGATTAACTGTTGTATACTCGTATTGTTTCCTAGCTATTGAGTATATCCTAACTAAATGGAGTTTACGTTCTTCAACAAATTTCAAAGCTTCTTCTACAAAATAATTAATAGCTTCGACTTCCTGATATAACTTACCATAATTAACGA
>Ga0185307_1000045_pt1 | contig 88372 bp, 90 predicted proteins | sample LHCtaG_FD_128010 | JGI IMG/M metagenome (GOLD analysis project Ga0185307, IMG submission 128010) | Hot spring microbial communities from Little Hot Creek, USA to study Microbial Dark Matter (Phase II) - LHC4sed_matched (SPADES... | ecosystem: Environmental > Aquatic > Thermal springs > Hot... | reverse complement strand
CCGATTTAGAGAGCTCTAACGATAGATCTTCTAAGTTTAAAAATTTAGAAGCTTCGCCATGACATTGACAAAACGCTATACCAATCCTAGAGACACGTGCGGGTTCGACTACGCCAATATATTTGACAGTGTTGCACATGGCTTTCCGTATCTCTTCAGCCTGTGGTATGTCTTCCGCAGGTGTTACTCCTGCCCATGTAACCGTTTGATTAGTTAAATTAACTATCCAATCCATGAAGAGGGGTTGTGTCCTCTAGTAAAGCTCTTCCAAACCCATTGAGGACTACCCCCTTCTCCCCACAAGTGGTCTGTATCGTTTAAAACCACCTTTCTTCCATCGTTTACTGGCGGGTCTTCACGGTATCCCCCCTCTGGATTTGGAGAAATCCAATCTGCAAAACTATTAAAGAGATTAGCGTTACTACCGCTCTTCTCACCGCCGTACTGGAAAGTCATCCCTACTGGGTGTTGCTTAGACTTCTCCGTTTCGTAGGACTTGATGAAGTGGATAAGATGATACTGCCATTCGGTTGAGTAGTTACCGGCTTCATTGCATATTTCATAAAGAACGTTGTCGAGGTCATTTACCGTATCTATCACTTTGCGAACATAGCTTTCCTGCAAAGCCAACACTGCCTCATTATTGAGTGTATAGTATTCCAGCCGTCCCCCGTCTACGCCATTTACATTATTATCCGGGTGGAATGGATGAAACTCCCAACCTTGAACTGCGAATTGAGCACAATGTCCTTCGAATAGCATGATCGATACGTATATTCCCCTTTCAGCAGCCATCTCTACTCTATGACGTAAACGGCTAAAATACGACTCTTCAAATTCATATAAGTTGAATTTAGGCTTTCCATCCCTTGCGAACCCTGGTCCCGTACGCTTCCAAGGATGTGGTTGACTGAATGAAAATGGCCTATCTAAACTGTAGCGCCATTTTGGCATCTCCCAACGCCATAATCGGATGAAATTATGGTTATGTTTCTGAAGAAAATCCAGATAAGCGGAAAAATCAAACTGAGGAGGCGGATCCGTTATGCCCATATCTTGTAGATTACTCCACGTGTGCGAACCAGCGAGATAAACGGCTCTCTCATCATCGTCGGTGAAATACCTAGGATTCTTTGGATGGATGTGAAGCGTTCCCTTCAAATTTGACTTCCTCCCAATAAAAATTCAATCAAGCAGTATTTAAAACTAAGAATACTCACGTAACTATTCACTTAATCCGTAATTTCATAATGACTTATGAAGGCCGAGAATATAATCATCGTATCGATTCCGCCGAAGTTTTCCAAAAAACTGGGGAAGACTACGACTATAAAGTCTATGGTGTAAAATTGTAAGTTAAGATATGAGTTGAATTTAAAGTGTTAAAGTTAAAGCTACTTTTTCAGCTATCAAGTTTTTAATGGCCTCCCACCTACCTTTTGAGTATTCATTTTCAGCTCTAACTTCTTCTTCAGATATTCCATACACCTCCATGATCTGACTTGATCTATCTTCTTCAAGTAGATGCTCATCTACACGATCGCCGTAGCTTCTTATAAGAGCATTTAAAGCCTCTTCAACTTTTTCGCTTTTCTCACCGATTACTATAAAGGCGATGTTGCATATGCCCTTCTTAACTCCCAATATGTTGATGGCTTCAGTTATCTGTCTTTGAGCAGAGGCTCTAACTAAAACCTCCATGGATAGGTTTTTAGTTATATTTAACTTATGGTTAATGGCCTCTAAAGCGGTTAAAACCGAAACGAGTATATGTTTAAAACCAGCCAAGTTTTTCACATTTAAGACTTGAACATTTAAACCGCTAAAATCTCCCCTAAGCCTTTTAAGTAAAAGCTCAGGGTCCTCTAAGTAAACCCCTCTAACCGTTAAAATTCCCAAGTATAATCCATATTCCTTAAGCTCAATCATCATTTGAGGAAATCCCTTATTATCCTATTGACTACTTTACTTTTAACACCTGCCTCCACCAGAATCCTCTTGACGTCCTTTAAACTTCCTCCTTCAGCCTTAACCCTTGACCATATCTTTGCGGCAGACTCTCTAATTTCATGTGGGAATATTATCCAAGCCTCTGTCTCTCTAACATAGTAATCAGGCTTCACTATAGACCAAGGCTTAAAGTATATGCAAGCTATTCTAATTTCTGAAGCACCCATATTTTTAAGATGATTTTTGACGAGCATTAGACTCTTACCTGTATCTGCTACGTCATCGACTAACAGAACTCTCTTCCCATTTACAGAGACCTGTATATCCTGTGTTATCGTAGGCTCGTTTTTGGTCTTCCCAATATCCAAGTAAAATTCAACCTTTATGCTTGTAATGTTTGGGTTATCTAAAAAATCCGATAGAAGTCTAGCTGGAACCCATCCGCCTCTAGCTATGCCTACGATTAAATCTGGCTCAAAACCTGAAGATTTAATCATAGACGCTAGATCTAGGCACATCTCGTAGATTTCATCCCAACTCGGAGCTTCGTAAACGACCAATTTGACCACCAGTCGAGTGGAACGTTAAAATTCATATCCATTCCATCTGTGAAGCATTAAATTATTCTGAGCTTGCTCTAATTAAGTCTAACGCATCAGCAACAGTTTTGGTGATGTTAAAAACCTTCATGGAGTATCTCTCATAAACCTCCCTCTTGGATGAGATCTTGTAAAGCCTATCCATGAATATTCTCTTACCGTCTGGGTTTTTAGCATTAACTACTATGAAGGAGTAGTATCTGAAGAAATCGTCTTTAGGACTTTTTATAAAACCGGGTTTATCCATACGCTCAGCGACTTCTCTAAGCTGTTGTTCAGCGACTTTATCACCCTCTAAGGCTCTTTTTTTAACGTATTTTAGAGTATAATCCCAGATTTCTTCGAAAATATTCCTCTCTTCACTTCCATCGGGGAATTCTGCAAGTGCTTCAAAGAATTTAAGCTGGTATATCGCAGACATTTTAAGTTTCAATCTACCCTTGCATGCCTTTGAAATCGTTCGATAAACTTCAACGCTTTTATCGCTACCGGAATGGAAATCTAGAATAGCGTTGAAGTGCTCAGCTATAGTTGCCAAAATCCTAACTCTTTTTTCAAGCGCGTCCAGTGAGCCTTTATAGTCTTCTCTCTTACTGAATCCCACATTTGGAGCTACTAAATCAACAACCATACCCATTCTTCTACACTCAGCAAGACAATAGAACAGCTCCCTAGGTTCCGTGAGTTCAGGCGTTTCATCTAATGAAAGCTCGTAGCTAAAATCTCCCCCAACCTTGCTCTTAAAATACTCGTATAGTTCTTTAGATTTAAGTAGACATAGCCTATATTTTAAGGAAATCCTCATGATATCTTCTTCATTAAACGATATTTCGACGTCATCTAACGCATAGCGATGATAAGGCTGAATGTTGTGAAGCACTTCTTCAGCTTCATCACCAAACTCCATCAAGAATCTTTCTTTAACGTCCTCAGCAGACCATTTCAACGGATCTGTAAAGTCGTATCTGATAAGGTCAGAGGCATCTACCGTTATACCTCTTACAAAGCCAGTTTTGACAGCTTCATCTATTATCCTCCTGTTATAATCCATAGATGCCTCTAACCCATCTGAAGCATATTCATTTATCTGTTCCCCGTGTAAGAGTATCCTAGTTAAAGCCCTATCGGGCTGTCTAACTACGATCAAATGGTCTATTTCAGTACCGTAATCATCAAAACCTCTTCTGAAGCACTCTAAAGCTATACTATTATACAAGGTTTCAGCGTCTAGTCCAGTGTGACCAAGCCACTCTGGATAAACTCCTGGCGGTGCATTCACTATGTCTTTAAGGGAGAACTCCCTACCCGCAGATAGCTGAAAATCCGCTGGAACATGTATCTCCTTCAAGACGTTTATGAGATGTTGAAGTGTAAATAACATTCTAACGCCCAATCCCAACCTAGCTTTTTTACTCAGATTTTTTGGGCCGAATTCAGGCTCATCCATTAGAAATCTTCTTAAATTATCGACGTTAAAATCCACCATGAATACTTTATAACCGTCAAATTCATCAACTAAATTGTCCTTAAAGAGGAGGGGGAGTTTAACTATGCTTTTAGCCATGCAGAACATCTTTTCAACACCGCATACATCAGCTACGTAGTATAATGTGTCATCTTTAACCCTTATCGAATCGATCATTAGTTTAATTTTCTTAAATCCACGGCTTTTATTCTCTAGAATCTTCTTAACCTCCACGGTCACCCCCGTTCTGAAAATATCTAGCTCATCCAACACCTTACATAACTTTTTTAATTCGCTTCTAAGCTCATCCTCCATCAACTAGCAAAACCAATTTAAAGAAAGAGTTCCAATAAATTTAAGTTTAATCTGTCCTCTTTGTGAAGGCAACTCTTTTATACCACACCTTCAACTTCTAAATTGGGGCCGTCGGCTAGTTTGGTCTAGGCTACGTGGCTCGGGCCCACGTGATCGCCGGTTCAAATCCGGCCGGCCCCATTACCAATCAAAGTCGTCATTATGATAACCTATGTAGGTAACATTTATATTATGTTGTAATTTCTAATACTTCTGGTAGAGCTCGTTGGACCGTGGTACTCCTAGCATATCTGATATGGTTCTCTCAACAATCCGAGAATTTAATGAAACCTTCAATATGTTAAGGGACATGCGTATTAAGCTTGAAAAGCTTAACCAGCTCATTTCAAGCGGTGAAGTCAGTCCTCAAACAGCCGAATCTATTAGAAGAGATTACATGTCTCAGCTTATAGGGCTTCTGGACAAGTTTTTCAAGCTTAGAGCGGAGTTAGAAGATTTAAGGGTTAGATGTATAGTTGAAATGGAGAGGGCTAAAGTTGACGCTGGAGCAACGGGCTCTTCAGATATAATATCAAGACTTGAAGAGCTTACAATACGGATAGACGATGCTTTAGAAAGCTTAGATATGGACTCTCGACTCTTCATAGCCTCTCAGTATGCTCAATACCTTAAAAGTCCAGGTATAAATCAGAATGCTTTAAGGGAGAAGAAGCTCATGTACCGTAGATTCGTCGATTCAATAATTGAGAGCTGGCTTGTAGATAAAGCAGATTTAGAATCAGAGCTTTCAGATCTCGAAAGGGATGCTAACAATATTAGAGAACAGCTTAAAGAACTCTGGGTTAGATTTATGGTCGGCGAATACGATAGAAGCGAATACGATGCCAAGAGATCTAGGCTGGAGGAAGATTTATCCTCTATAAATACACGTATAACAGATCTTAGAGATAAGTTGGATACAATTGATGAGCGGATAATCGAATTAACTAGTGTAATAGGGGCTGAGGAAGTTGAAGAGGCTGGTTAGCACTTTAATGGGAATCTTACTATTATCAATTGTCTTACCTGCTATCTCTATCTCTAGATATGTTGAAGCCGAATCTAAAAATAGTCAGATAAAAGTGTATGTAGAGACGCCGCTAAAATTCAGGTATGTTTCTGAGCCTGTTGTTTTTTCTGCAAACTTCTCTTATGGTGAAGCTGCTCTATGTTCTTTAAGGCTTTTAGATGAAAATGGTGTGGAGGTACCGTATCAGATACTTGAAGCACAATACTATCCAAATACACAATACTACAGTTATGCTAAAATCCTAATACTAACAGACGTCACAAGCAGTATGAATAGAAGCTACATACTCAAATACTCCCCTGAAACCACAACCCCACCAAACTACACAGAAAAGTCGGATCTAAGGCTGTTAAGGGTGGTCGTTGGAAACGTGACGCACTTGATCGTTAAAAATAGCTATGTTCAGGCTGTTTTCATAGAAAATTCTCCATTATGCCTCTACGCTCTCTACGATCTCTCATCCAGTTTAAATGAATCTCTAATACCGTCTTCTTGGAGTTTTGCATCACCATGCATAATGATAAACAACACCTGGCTTACACCAATTGATATGGGTAAGGTGAATACAACGGTTTCTGTCAACGGTTCATTATGTGTTGAAATTCGTGTGAATGGGTCTTATCCTGGTGTTCTGGTTGAGCGGATTTTCAGGTTTTATGCAAACAGCCGCTTCTTCGACTTTGAAACATCATTCAAACCTATAAGGAGCTTAAATATCACAGCGTTAAGCCCATTCAATACAATGTACAGAAAAGGAATTTTTAAGACGCTTATCTTGTCAAACGGCTCATCCATAGATCTATCTTCAGTGAAGGAATTTTCATCCTTCAATCCTGGAAATTGGTCTGCACTAGCAGACTTTAATGGAGGCGTATTTGTAACAATACTTCCGACAGAACTACTCGGTCGTTTAATTGTCGGAACAAGCATTCCAGATAACGATGTAGTGACGTATCTTGTAGATCCATCGAAAGTATCTTCGAGCATTAGTTTAACCTTTAAAACAAGAGTCTTCTTATTCAAGGGATCTCCTGATGTGAAAACACTGGATGGCGAGTATATCAAATATGTTACTCCACTGATCGTTAAGGTTTCATTGCCAAAGGTTCTCTTTAACGTAGACGGGCCTAGACAAGTTAACATATATGATGAATTCGTTATAACGGTTAGAGCCATTATTCAAAGTGAACTTTATCATGTACTTTTAAATGCCTCGTATGGTTCTGGTTTGGAGTGTCTTTCTAAAGCCGTCTATCGTAGTACTCTACCGGCTAAAAGTATTTGGACTACCCGTTGGATATTCCGAGGTAAAGCTGAAGGTTTATACAACATAGAATTCACACTAACAACATGGAATGAAACGTTCACGGTCAGATATCCAGTTAGAGTTATTCTACCGATTTTAACTCCTACGGTTAACGTCACGTTTAGAATCACAGACTTTGATGGTGAAATCGCATTAGGAGATACCCTACTTGAGATATTTGACAGTTTTGACCGCCCTATTAAGAAACTATACGTGGATATGGCTGGAAATGTGACGACAACGCTTCAGATGGGCGGATACAAGATACTCATTTATAAAAATGAACGGTTAATAGGATGCAATTATGTGAATGTTTTTCGATCTGAAAACATAACCTTGAAAACATGGCTGTACGATTTTAACGTAATAATGTTGGATGAAACTGGTAAGCCAGTCATAGGAGCTTTGGCCGTTTTGAAGCCTTTAAACGGTTCTACTGGTTCTAGGTATAGAACTCCCTCAAACTCTAGTGGTATAGCAAGGTTTGAAAACGTATTCAACGGGTCGTATGTATTGGAAATTTTCTGGAGGGATGAATTGGTTGAAAACGCAACAGTTAACGTTCAAAGCGACGAGTTTACATATAAAACTGTATTTAACGCATGGCCTATGAAAATAATTATATCTGCACCTAGAGACATCAGGTATGTTTCTGAGCCTGTTGTTTTTTCTGCAAACTTCTCTTATGGTGAAGCTGCTCTATGTTCTTTAAGGCTTTTAGATGAAAATGGTGTGGAGGTACCGTATCAGATACTTGAAGCACAATACTATCCAAATACACAATACTACAGTTATGCTAAAATCCTAATACTAACAGACGTCACAAGCAGTATGAATAGAAGCTACATACTCAAATACTCCCCTGAAACCACAACCCCACCAAACTACACAGAAAAGTCGGATCTAAGGCTGTTAAGGGTGGTCGTTGGAAACGTGACGCACTTGATCGTTAAAAATAGCTATGTTCAGGCTGTTTTCATAGAAAATTCTCCATTATGCCTCTACGCTCTCTACGATCTCTCATCCAGTTTAAATGAATCTCTAATACCGTCTTCTTGGAGTTTTGCATCACCATGCATAATGATAAACAACACCTGGCTTACACCAATTGATATGGGTAAGGTGAATACAACGGTTTCTGTCAACGGTTCATTATGTGTTGAAATTCGTGTGAATGGGTCTTATCCTGGTGTTCTGGTTGAGCGGATTTTCAGGTTTTATGCAAACAGCCGCTTCTTCGACTTTGAAACATCATTCAAACCTATAAGGAGCTTAAATATCACAGCGTTAAGCCCATTCAATACAATGTACAGAAAAGGAATTTTTAAGACGCTTATCTTGTCAAACGGCTCATCCATAGATCTATCTTCAGTGAAGGAATTTTCATCCTTCAATCCTGGAAATTGGTCTGCACTAGCAGACTTTAATGGAGGCGTATTTGTAACAATACTTCCGACAGAACTACTCGGTCGTTTAATTGTCGGAACAAGCATTCCAGATAACGATGTAGTGACGTATCTTGTAGATCCATCGAAAGTATCTTCGAGCATTAGTTTAACCTTTAAAACAAGAGTCTTCTTATTCAAGGGATCTCCTGATGTGAAAACACTGGATGGCGAGTATATCAAATATGTTACTCCACTGATCGTTAAGGTTTCATTGCCAAAGGTTCTCTTTAACGTAGACGGGCCTAGACAAGTTAACATATATGATGAATTCGTTATAACGGTTAGAGCCATTATTCAAAGTGAACTTTATCATGTACTTTTAAATGCCTCGTATGGTTCTGGTTTGGAGTGTCTTTCTAAAGCCGTCTATCGTAGTACTCTACCGGCTAAAAGTATTTGGACTACCCGTTGGATATTCCGAGGTAAAGCTGAAGGTTTATACAACATAGAATTCACACTAACAACATGGAATGAAACGCTTGTCGTAGTCTATCCCGTGAAGGTATCATTACCTGTTATAGCTCCGTCCGTCAATGTAACGTTCTTTGTTTCAGATTACGATGGCGAATCCATCATTAGAGATGTCACGCTTAAACTTTTAAGCCCCGCTGGTATAGCTTTGAATCTACCTATAGGTTCTTCCGGTAATGTGTCCACTAAAATCCAAATGGGTCGATACGAGTGGTACGCGTATGATGGGAATCAGACAATAGGAAAAGGTGTAGTGGAGATCTTCCGTCCTGAAAATATCACTTTAAAGACTTGGTTGTACGATTTTAATATAATGGTCTTAAGTAGCGACGGTAGTCCATTGGCGGGGGTTTTAGCCATCCTTAAGTCTCTAAGCATGAGTATATCAAAAGAATACGTCCGTTTATCTGGTTCAAACGGCTTAATAAGATTTAGCGACATTATCAATGGGTCTTACAACCTTAAAATACTCGGTTGGCAAGGCGAACTTATTGAAAACACAACTGTAACGATTCAGAAAGACGAGCTATACCATACGGTTATAGCTAAAGCTTGGGTTGTTAAAGCCAGAGTCTTAGATGTAGATGGGGCTCCTGTTTCAAACGCATCCGTATACCTGCTTGACGAAAACATGACGCAGATAAAAGCTGTGGCGACCGATAAAGATGGTTTTGCCCTCTTAGGTGGTTTGGTTAGAGGAAACTACAGCGTTAGAGTTGAATACCTTGGTGTAATGGTCGGCTACCAGTACTTTGAGGTACCTATTGCAGGTCAAGTCTTAGAGATACCATGCCGTATATGCAAACTAGAAATTATTCCAGTAGATCCGTGGAATAACCCATTGATAGGATCTGAGGTCACAGTATCTTTCAGACCAACACCCTACACATATCAGACGTTCACTGGGTCTTTCAAGAGCCCTGAAAAGCCGATATCATTATTGTTGCCTGAAGGGTCTTCATGCACTATTAGAGCATCAAGCGGCTTGTATGAAGGTTCTTCGGATATAGTTCTTAGAAGATCCACTAGGCTTATTTTAAAAACGTCTATAAGGATTTCAGCCGTCTTCATGCCCGGGTTGACAGTCTTCTTCTGGATATTCGTGGTATACAGTTGGAGGAGAAGGGTTAGAGTCTTCTCAGTTGAGGTCTTAAAATTGAAGAGCATGTTATCCAAGCTTGATGAGCTCTACCGTAGTGGTGAGGTGGAAGCATCACTCTACGGAAAACTTAAAAGAGAGTATGAGGATAGATTACATAAGCTTCTTGAAGGAGGTTAAATACTTGAAAATGGCTAAAATAGCAATATTTATAATTTCTCTTACAATACTCGCATCCGCCTATACGTTTAATACAGCTGTAAAAGCCGAACAAGCATCCACGGCTTCAACTCCATATGTGAAATATACTCTAATCAGTTACTTCATAGACTATTTAACAAATTCCCCAGTGCCACGTTTAAACGTCACATTGGTTTTAAACGGTTTTACCGTGAAGGGTTTAGCTGATGATTTCGGTTCTTTAAAATCTTCTTTCAATGCATCTAAAGACTTAGCTAATAGCATTTTATTGAATAGTTTATCAGTTTATGGGAATTTCACTATTGTGAAAATCCAGGACTATATGATGGAAGATTTAAGATACGACGTCACTTATTCAAAAAATGTTATAATATATACTGGTTTAGAGGTAAGGCCGAAAATAATAAGTACTGAAAAGGAAATGCTTCTCTACTATTACATATATACGTTAAAAAGTAAATTTGTTAATGTAAGCGATCTAGATGTCTCAACTATGGAGATTCTTCCAAACGGTGAAATACAATTCAGGAGAGATAAACTTGTTTTAGATGCTAGACCAGCTGTACCTGTAAATAAACAGTTGAATAGATATGAAAGCTTATATCTTTTCCCAATAGACTACCCTATTACAGTTAAAGTGAGAATTTTCAGGTTTAGATTTCTACCTGAAACATATCCAGTTAAAGCATTGGTAACTGAAAATACATCTTATGTTAATATTATGGGTCCCGTTTTACACTTTAGAATAAATGAAACATTATCACCTATTATAGAAAAAATAGATACTTTAAAAATCCTTGGACTTTCAATGATCGATGAAGAAAGACTTCTTATAAAAATCGTAAACCAGAATACTAATATATTGCGTTTGGTAGAAAATAGAAGCTATGATGCCGCATTAACTCAACTAAGATTTTTAGCTAAAAAAATATCAAATCTCCAATCCAATCTATCTAATTTAAACATATCACTAACACTATCATGCATAATAGTTATAGCATTCATATATGTCTTCTCCTCACTTGCTTCAACTTTAATAACAGATGATGCTAGGAAGAAATTCCTATTAAGGTTCATACTATACTTCTCTCTATTCTTCATTTTTCTTCTATCTCACAATGAATTTAAAATAGCATTATCATTATTGTCATCAAACTTCCTCCTTACTGATATTAGATATCTAGATAATTTTACAATCGTAGTTATAGGTTCAACTCTTGGAAGTCTAGGCATTCTTATACCAACATTAATCTCTCTATATTCTCCACCAATTATAAGCTTAAGTTTAGATTTGAGTATAAGAGACGTCAAGAGACATTTAATGAGATCCCTCCTAACGATCTTAGCATTTTCACTTATAATAGCTTCAGTTTTAGCAGTATTCAAAATATCTTATAGTCATATTCTATCAGAGAAAATAACTCAAACGTCTTTCAAAACAGACGTCGTATGTTTACAATCTACTTCAGAAAACATTATAGTCAAGAATGATTTAGTTTTCATAAAATCTATAGAATGGGTCAATTCATCGTATTATGTTAAATCTCTCTACGATACTATTACAATAGGTCCACTTTCAGGTTTCACCGCTATAAGATTAATTTCTCCAAGTTCAGGTCTTTTAGATCAGAGACTCGATATAATTGGTATAGATCCTGTTTTTCTAAACGACTATTTCAAGTTTTCTCCAAATATTGTGAGGGGTGGCTACATTTCTGGAAATGAAAGTGCAATATTAGTACCTTCTTCATTAAGCAATTATTTAAGACTTTCTGAAAGGGTTAGAGTTAGATTTGTAATAGTAAGCAACATCGCTAATAATTTAGTAGATGTTGCTGAGTATGATTTAGGCGACTTCATAGTGAAAGGCTTCTTTAACCCCGATTCTGTTGGGGAAATTAAACTCCCAGATGGTTCTCCGCTAATAGAATATCCATATAAGACGATAATAGTCTCTGAAGCCCTTCTCCCAGACTCCATCGATGCCCGTAAATTAAGGATAACTTTACCTAGACTCTCCCTAGGGATTTCACAGACTGAACCCTATTATGTAGATATTTTCAAGATTAAGTACGCCTTCATAATCCCAGATCAGAAGTTGCACATAGACATATATGAGAAGGCTAAAGAGCTTTTAGATATTACAGGTTGTAGAGTTTTCGCATATTCAAACGGTGTGTGTAAGACATACGAAGAACTTTACATTCTAAACATAGTAGGATTTTCATCGATTATCCCGCCGATCCTCATAGTAACTTCAATAATAGTTTTAATGATGAATTCCATAATCTACGAAAGGCGTAGAGAAATATGGACTCTAGCCGTTGTAGGCGGTAACCCCCGCTCTATAACAAACATGTTTCTACTAGAGGCCTTCATAATAGGACTCTTATCTACTGCGATAGGATACCTATTCTATACTGGCTTCTACCTATCATCTAATATTATTGCCTCCTTGATAGGCGGTTGGTATCCTGAACTGTTTAATATATTTGCCGAGATGAGAATGGTTTCAGGTTTCGAGCTTTCATCAATCTTGGTGATTGTGCTTATAGGTCTAGGTGTTCCATTGATCGGAAGCTACATCCCATGCGTTAAAGCCCAAGGTTTAACTCTACTAGGTAGGACTCCTAGGCGTAATATAGGTGCTGATGTACGTAGACGTGGCGATATAGCTGAGTATATGCTTCCCATTAGAGCGACACCTTTAGACGGTGAAGCATTATACACGTATTTGAAGGATAACTTCTTCACGAAGGCTTTCCAAGTTAAAAAGCTCTCTGGAAACGCTTATCAAGACGGAACGTTCGACTTCAAATTCACATTCCAGTTTAGAAACGTCCTCACAGAGTGCACGCTTAAAGGTATCAGGAGAGGCGATACAATATACCCAGTTTTAGAGTTTCCATCTGAGTACTCGGATGCTATGGACTTACACAGGTTCATATACGAACTTGAAAAAACCTCGCTCAACTATCCATCTTGGAGGGAGAGGCGTATAAGGCTGGATATAACGAGGGTTCAACCTGTGACGAGAGTTAGAACCGTAGATGACGTTTTAAGAGATGTTAAAGTCATCAGGGAGCAGTTGTATGTGGTTACAAGTAAGCTTAAAACCATAGAGAAGCTTAGAGCTACAACTCCATCCGAGCTCTTAGCTGAGTATGAGGCTAAATATGCCGCTCAAGCCGATAGGCTGAATAAGGCTATAAAGAGGCTTGGATTGGAACTTGAGCCACTGTATGAGCAACTCAATAGTGAAGCTCAAAAGCTCAATACTGAAATAGAGAAGCTCAACATAGCCTACAAGCTCGGAGAGATGTCTGAGGAAGATTATAAAGCCTCAGCGGAACCTTTAAAAGCTAAACTTAATGAACTCACGAAGAAACTTGAAGATATACGTTTCGTGTTGACACAGCTTAAGATGCCTAAAATCACAATGCCAAGCGTTAGAGCGCCTGCAGCTAGGAGAGCTGCTAGACGTAAACCAGCCGAGGAAGCGCCAGGGCTTATGTACTGTCCATATTGCGGAAGCACAAACCTCACTAAAACGCCTAGTGGATCAATAATATGCGGGAGATGTCGTAGAAAGCTCCGTTAAATCTTCAAGTCGTCTTAATTCTAACGACTATTCCCCTCTTTTCCAATATTTCAGCGTTCTCTTCAGGGATATATGCTAAATCCTCGGGTCTGAACGGTCCATAGGTTTTTAAATCTACTCCAACTATGGCTGAGCTCTCCTTTAAAAATCTAACCAGCGTCATTTTGTTTCTGAATTCCGGAGAAATTATCTTAGGCTCTCTACCGTTTAAAATACTTTCAACAATCGTATCGCTTTCTTCTTTGAAGAGTTTTAAAAATCCTATGAGCGCGTCTTCTTCATCCGTTAGATTCGACCTGGCTACCTCTTGATTTTTAACGATTTTGGAAATGATTTTATTGATCCTTAATTTGTAGAGTCTTGTAAAAAGTACGGTGGCATATTCTACTTCACTCTTGAGAAGTTCTGCGGATATACTCTCCTTATCGACTATTCTAAGGTTTTCCACTAACCGTTTAAAGTACGTGCTTACCTTCTTGTAGAAATCCCTAGGAAGTGGTTGTAGATCTTCATTAGCTCTCTCAAGTTTCCAAGCATTAAGAATTTCATCATACATTTTACTCAACCTCAAATTACGTAAGCCAAACCCTTACATATCAACAAGACAGCGGCTGAAATAGGTAATTCCACATCTACGTCAATATACGGGCCGAAAACGGAATCTTCAACTCTAAACTCTGGGCTCTCATAAACATGAACCCTCACCTCACCTTTCTTAAAGACCACGGCCTCCTTAAGGGGGTCGAAGTTTTCAAGAGCTTTTAACACTCTAACCTTTCTAAAACCCGTTTTACTATGTAACGTCCCCTCCAGTCTTATAAGCCTGTGGATGTCAGCCGTGACAACGGTATCTATTAAGACGCCTCCCCTTCTCGCAGCCTCTAAAAATATACTCTCCCACGTTTTCCTATCGACTCCAACTATTTGGTTAAATTTTCCCCTCCACCATAAATCAATTATTCTCTCCCTGTTCTCGATTATGCTTGAAGCAACCCTATCTTTAATTCCGATTCTCAAAAGATCTTCCAAACCGTATTTAAGTATGATGTCGTATCCGCTCTTCATAAGCCTCTCAGCCCAAGCTGAAAATTTTAAAATCTTAGTCAAATCCTCCTCCCCACTCACATCCTTTAAACCATGAAGTGATGGATCTAGTCCAAGCCCAGTGATGTAATCCACTATTTCCCTTCTAGCATCTTGGTCAAGTACCTTAAATTCTTCACTTTCAACGTGTACATGGTATCCCCTATGCCCGGAAAAGTATATGAAAATCTCTTGATCAGTTAAGCCGAAGTCTGACTCAAGAAACTCTAAGAGCTTAATTGTCTCAATTTTTGCTGCTTCAAGGCACTCTGAACAGAACCAAGCTTTTTCATCGATCCTATTAGAACCGCATTTAGGGCAATTTTCCGGGGCTGAACAATATCCGTTTTCTCCACAGTTTAAACACCTCCATCTATCATGCTTCTTTTTACATGAAGTCTGTATATGGTCTGCATCGATGTCAAATACTAAGTCTGCTCCAAGCCATCCCTTTTCTTTCATATTCGCAGCTGAGGGGTTCAAGTAGTATGCGGTTGAACGATAACAATCGGCTGGCACTTTTTCACTTAAAAGTTTGATTAGGTTATTTTCATTTTCAAAACTTAAATGTCTAATCATCATGTGCGTTTCGAAAGTTGAAAATCCAAATTCCCTATACTTAATCGCACTTATCTTCTCAAACGGTGTTTCCTTCTCGTAAAACTTCTTGAATAGGCTTTTCAGGAACCTCAGGTTTTTCTCCCTCTCCAACCCCTCCAATCCTCCTTATAGCCCTTTTATAATAGGAGAGTGGGTGTTTAATTCTTCCACAAAACCTTCCACCTTCAACGCATAAACCATGAGTCTTAAGAGTTTCACATTTAGGAGCCGTGTATTTTGTCTTAGATCCTCTTAAACCAGCTATGTGTTCAACCTGATAGCGCGTTATTCTCTCATTAGCATCTGGAAGTTTAATAAATAGCTTAACGATATCCTCTGGGTCTACACCTATATTCAGTAAAAAGCTTGTTACAGCGAATCTAGCAGTATGCGGTAGGTGTTGCCCACTGAGCAATGCCTGGTAGATCGCTCTAATGCACGGTGGGAAGGCTTCTAAAACGATCCTACCCTTAAAGTCCTCCAACCCTTCAGTTTTAGGCCTCTTTTCGGATATGATAAGTCTAATCCTATCAACTAGTTTACCAAGTTTACCCGGCAATTCTTTATCAAATCTATCTTCAAGTTCATCTTCAATCATATTTTTAATTCCTTCAGCTATAAGTCTAGTGAATTCCCCCCTCGTTAGATACACGTAGCCGTCTCTAACTGGCTTATTTATGAGCTTCCAACTCCTATTGTGAAAGCTCGGGGCGATTTGAAGGTAGTCTCTGACATTTAATGCATAATCGTAAGGTGCTTTTTGCCAAACATGCTCAGCCCTCCACATGAGCACCTCATTAGCTATCTTGAGGAAAATAGTGTGAGTCTTCTCATTTTGGAGGAGTTTTATAAGCCTCTTAGCTTCAGCTGAAGCATATCGTTGGCTTAAAAATGGATCTCCAACTGCCTTCACTATGGCAAGTGCCAATGGAAATGATAAAAGTTCGATGTATACGTTGCCTTTATAGCTTATTTCTTCCCTATCAAGAGCTTCCCTAATCCTCTCTTCAGCTCTAATTACAACATTCTCAAACTCCGTTTTTTCAAAATCTGCTAAAAGAACGTCTCCAGTTCCAGTTTTAACTTTAAAGTATTCACTTGCCTCAGGTATGAAAGGATATTTTGCTAGAGTCTCTATAGACTCTTCCATGTGATCCCTTTCAATCACCCATACTACTCAACATACGGTGCTACGTAGTATACGAGCTTACCTTGAAGAATATCAAAGTTCAACTTAAGAGGTTTATCTGTACTAAATTCTAAGCTAACGGTTCCAGCTAAATTTGACGCTGATTTAACAATATCCTCTAAAAACGTTAGGCTGTAACTCGCATTACTTGGTTGTTTAACTTGCAGATCTAGAAGAGCTTCGCTTGTCCTATCAAGTTCAACTGCTATTTCCCCCAGCTCTCCACTGGCCTCCATAATCAACTTATCGGTGGTGGCTTTAAACCTCAATATATCGCTAACAGTTGCAGCGTCTGCGACTGTCTTAGTAAGACAGCTAGAAGTTATCTTAGCCATTACATCGAACTCAATCTTTAACGGGGGTATCTCCTCACCCGTAAGCTGTAAAGTCGGTATGACGAATCGTCTCTTATACCTTCCCGTGAGTTTCATCTCGAGTTTGCCTACAGATTCGTCAAAATTTAACTCAAGGTTTTCATCACCAGCTCTTTTCAGAAGCTTTAAAGCTTCTTCGAGGTTCAGTCCTATAGTCGTAGGTTTGTCTAGTTCAAATTCTTCAAATGCACTCTTACTCCACTCAAAATCCACCATAGCTACGTGGCTCGGATCCATAGCTTTAACTTTAAGCCCATCTTCATCAGCTATTATACATGCTTCATCTACCAATGCTGAAAGTGATGTAAGAATGTTCCTTAGAGTTTTAGCTTCAGCCATTGTTAAACGTAGAACCATATAATCATCACACCTCCACGCTTATAAAGTAGAATGGATAAAGACCGTTATAAGGATTATTATAATTGCCCTTGTCAAAAACATGCTTACAAGCTATATGTTTACTCAATTTTCCAGCCGCGATTTAAATGGTACTTCTCTTTTAGATAACGGATATTGCTAAAATACTTGGAATATCCAAACTCATATGGCTCAATTATAGAGATTCAGAGCTTGAACAAACAATGGAGCTTCGAAGTAAATTAATAACACTCATAAGAAGATTTAAACCCGATGTCGTATTGACAGTAGATCCATGGCTCCGCTATGAAGCACACCCTGATCATAGGATTACTGGTATTGTCGTCTCCGAGGCTTACCTCTTAAGTGGCTTCCCAAACGTTAATCATGTAGACTTACTTAACGGGTTAGAGCCTCATACCCCTAACTTTATAGCTTACTATTGGAGTGAGAAGCCAAACGTTTACGTCGATATTACCGAGTGGATTGATATAAAGTTTAAAGCGATTATGGAACATTCTTCTCAATTATCCGATAGTATGATAAACCTATTGAAGTCTGTCTTCAGGCTCATGGGTGAAAAAGCTGGCTGTGAGTATGCTGAAGCTTTTAAAGTTTTAACGCCCTCCACTTTGCATTGTAACATATACGCTTCAGAGCTGTAAATTAAGTACGCGGAAAACATCTGTTTATTAAAGAATCTAAACTCCGTATCCATCGTTAGAGGGATAGTAAACTTTGTATATCACTACACCTGTAACTCTGCCGTTGTACCCTCCTGAAGCCAAACTGCTTGAGTAGAAAACAGGCTTTATATAGTTAGATTCGTAGAATACTGGACCCAAGTATATCCCTCCGCTATCGATGGGGTAGAATTTGAAGGGTATTAGCTCTCCGATTAAGGATGCTGAGAACTTTGCAGTTGGATTTCCATTTTGAATGTATTCAGTTTCATTTAAGCCAGCTATCCTAATCATCCATATGAACTTGTTCTCTTCACCATAACCCTCCGGTTGATAGTAATAGTAGCCTCCATAACTTCTAACGATAAAGTCTACGAAAACTACCACATAGCTCACGTTATACTGCTTCATCGTCTGTAAAGCCTCTTCTTCCGGTGATAAGAAAGTACGTGCTATCACGGCTATCTGGGTAGAATTCAACGTCGCATTATCCGCTAATGTCGTTTTATTGCTCAATATGGTTATCCAATATCCGTAATCCCACCAGGCCATCACCACGGAATCGTCTGGAACATTCTCTTTAAGCCATTTTAAGGCTTCAATCCAATCTTCTCTAAACTCGTTAACTGGAACTGATGAACATGCTATCGTAACAGGGCTATCAGCAGTCTGTATACCGAAGTATACGAGTGGGACTATTGATAGTGAGACTAGTATGATACTAAATATAGCTACCGCCTCTTTTCCAAGAAGTATCTCCCTTCTTTTTGAGGGCTTTGCTTCAGTCATTTTAATTAAAGACTTAATGATTCTACTGATACTATACGCTCCTGCTAAACATGCCGGTGCCGCTAAGATCAACATAAGTCTGACATACGATGCTGCAGAGTATAGAGTTGTTAAAAGTTGTATAAGTAGGAAAATATGTTTATTATCGAGCTCATAAATGGCTATTAGCACATAAACTGGTATTAGAACTACTAGAAAACCTAAGCTTGTGAAAAAGCCTATCCAAGTTGCAGGTCTATGTTCTCCAACAGACTCTATAAGAGGTATAAGTGTTCTGTATAAAGGCTCTAAAACAGCGTAGTATTTGGTAGGTATTCCTGTTGTATATCCCAACAACCAAGCTGTGTATAACGCTGTAGCTGAAACAGCTACGAATACAACCACAGCGACTAGACGCATTTTAACTGTCTCAATCCTACTTTTAACGATAAGACCATAGGCTAAGGCTATGAGAAGACCTAGTGTAGCTATACCTGTTATTTCTCTGATTATACCTAAACCAACTCTTGGAACGTTAACGGCTATACATAAACTGCTACATGTCATTACTCCATATGCAATCACATATTTTGCTCTATAGTCTCTTAAAGTTATGAAGAATGTTGAAAGAGCTAAAAGTCCTAGAGCATACCTTGCCGTACCCCATGATGCGAACAAATATCCTAATGACACTCCAGTTAAAAGCGCATACGCTATAGAGTTTTTAAGTTCCCGCTTCGGATCCATAGCTCTTACGTAGCATAGAGATAGTATGACCAAAGTGAATATTCCAACAGTTTCATCATCAAACCATCCTAAGTGCGTCCTAGATATGTAAGCTGGACAGGTAGCCATAAATAGTGAAGATAGTAATGCCACCGATAAACCGCCATAGTCCCTGCCTAAAAAGAAGATTGCTACACAGGTTAAAACAGACGTTATTATTGGAAAATAGCATAGAAACTCATACAATGTCATCGACGTACCAAATGTTCTCGCAATCATGTAGAAGAACGTGGCAGTCATAGGTAGTCCTGGGTATATCGTCTTAGTCATATCTCTACCGTTGGGATACCATGACTTATAATCCGTCCAGTTAAGCCAGGATAAAAATCCTTTTTCAACTATTCTTTCAGTTACTCTATACTGCAGGTATGGGTCGAACTCGTGAAGGTAAACCCCCCATTTCGCTGGTAACATCCTTACGATGAATGCAGATATCAAGATCAAGCATAAAGCGGATAAGACAATTGAGATTTTAAGGATTTTACGCTCTATTTTGATTCTTTTAAAAACTTTAAGAATTTCACCCAGTTTAGTCAATCCTTCTTGAAGCATCAAGCCCCTCCATGCAATTATGTAGAAATTTACCTTAAAAATCCATTAGTCTGGATCTTCTTAACCTCTACTCTTTCAGGGTTTAGCGTCAGAGGTTTGTTACAATCTGGGCAAACACAGTTATACCTATTTATTATTTCTTCAGGGTTTACCAGCTCATCTCCACAATATAGTACGCGTTTACAACCGCTACAAATGATCTTCTGAGGCATCATAAAAAGACTTCCATTACCGCTATTAAACTTTTACTGATCCTCTACTCGACATATGTCACTTTCCCAGTTTTAATGAATTTCAAGGGGGTCCCTCTCTCTAAAGCGATATGGTATGTTAAAGCGTATATCGGTGGTAGCTCTACTAAAGCATCAGTATAGCTGTCTGGAGGTTCATCGACCTTAATCAGCATACAGTTTTCAATATGGTCCTCCTTACCGTAATCTATTAAAACTGTTGGTGAGCCGAACCCTACCGTATCTAAAGCCATTTTAATGTTCAACCTTCTAGTCTCCTTAGGACCAGACATAACTATGACTCCCGTTGTCGGTCCAAGTATTTCCATTGGTCCATGTCTAAATTGCGCCGCAGAATATCCTTCACAGTGGATTTTGGCCATCTCCTTCATTACTAGTGCCCCCGTGTATGCTGACGAAACCGTCGGTCCTCTACTTACAATTATTATTGAATTACATTTAGCTAGCCTTTCACCTATATATTTGCTTTCATTCAAAATTTTACGTTGATAATTCTCTATGATATCTGCCACTTTTAACAACTTCTCCTTCTCAGAATCTATATCTTCTCTTATGAAGTCTGCAGATAGCATATGTAGCGCCGTTAACAATGCTAAATGACTTTTAGAAGCGGCTAAGTGCTCTTCTCCAGCTTTAGTGGGTACTACTAGACTGCTTTTAGAAGCTAAAGTGCTCTTTGGATTATCCGTTATAGCTAACATGAATGCGCCCTTAGGCAGAGCTTCTGCAATTTTGACTGCCTCAACAGTTTCACCAGACCTTGAAACCACAATTGTTACAGAGTTTTTTAAGATATCAAGCATATAGTATAAGAGTTCGGATGTTTCAATCATTTGAACGTTGAATTCGGCTTTATTTAATTTAATCCATGACGGTAAAAGTGCATAGTATGAATTTCCCATTCCAGTCATAATTATCCTTCTAAACTCTCCCTTGATCAATCTTCCAACAAGGTCTTCAACTTCACCTCTAACATCTAAGTATGATGCTACGGTATCCCGGACGGCTCTAGGTTGATCAAACATCTCATCTAAAAACAAACTCATTCAAATCACCATCTAAAGTGGAAAATAGTCAATACCTCTTCTGTATTAATCTTCAAGCTGTTTTCGACTGTTCGAGAATCTGAGGGTCGTATAGTATACATTCATACCACTTATACATTCCATCTTCCCATACGTAGTAGCTTCCCATGAGCTTTAAATTCGGGAACTTCTTCGCCACTCTCTCCTCAGCAATTCTCTGCTTGCTTATCTCCCTCTTAAGTTTTTTAACACCTAATGCTTTAGGTCTACGTCCAGAGTTTGGTCTAGGCTTCTCACCAGACCCTTTCCTAACTCTAACTCTTACGACGATTATGCCCGGTTTAGCCTTATAACCGAGTTTTCTAGCTGTATGAAGTTTAGTTGGTTTATCTATACGGACGATTGTAGGTCGCCTTCTCCACGCTATAGCTCTCTCCCGCATAAGCTCCGCTATACATGATTCCTCAGGATTTCTCCAAGCCTTAGCAAGCACCCTATACATAATCTCTCCCCTGAATGAGTATTTTCACACTCATAAATTTTGCCGTCTCATCAATCTAGTCTTACAATTTTGCATTTTATCTTCTTTAAAACGTCTTCGGCCTTCTCAGCTGGAAGTTTAATCGTATACAGCATCGTTTTAGTTCTAAGTTTGAGTTTAACTCCATCCTTAAATTTCTTAACGCGACATTCAGATGCTCTTGCTGAAATTTCCAGAAACTCTTCAACATCGAACACTTCCCTAGGCATAGAAGACATCCTAAAGCTTAAATGTTAAAAGTAGGGTTTTAAACATTTCGTAGCATTGGCCACTGCAGGTGCTACTGAAAATCGCGGTTCAAAAACTTACAGTAATGAAGTAGAGATCTTCTTGAGAGTTTTAACGATCAACATAGTTGGTGGCGTTTTCTGGGCGTTAATTCAACCTTTAAAAGACTATGATCTCTCAAATCTTATGCTAATAATCGCTTCAGGCGCCATAGTAGGCTGCATTTTCAGTATAAGTAGTCTCCTAATACCTGAATTTAAACTTGAGAGGCGCGGTGAAATGTACAGAGTTATTTGCTATTTCATATATAGTCTAATCTCCGTATACTTAACGGCCTCTATTATTTTTCTCTTAACGGCCTCTGTCATAATATTATCTGGCGGTAATCTCAGCATAAGGAGTGATGGAGGCTTTATCACGTACATATCTATGGATGATTTACTGAGCTCCTACAGTCTAGACTACATTCTAGAGCTATCATTAATTCCAATTACGGGAAGTCCTGTAGTTATAATGTTGAAATTTATAAAAGATAAACTACTCAAGCATACTCATGGTAGTAAAAAAAATTCGAGTGAAAGATGAACCACAGTTTTTACTGCAATTCTAGTAGTGCTCTAATCCTTTTAACGACATTTGGATGCGTTGAGAATATTTCCATAAGCCTATCAAACCATGTTATTTCACGTGAAGCTATAGATCTGACTAGTTCAGAATCTCTTGTAATACCGTACCTACTTAGATCCATAGCATCTTTCGCCGCCGTGTCAGGGTCGGATATGAATAGTGCTTTAAACGCCCCTACATCTGATGTTAAACCCCTCCTAGCCGTATACCTCCCCGTAAATGTCACTATCTTAGCTAAAGCCTCTGCCAGCTTTCTCGCACCGTCCTCCACTATAGACGCACTATGCATATCCGCATAGTATTCCCTTAGACGGCTTAAATATAGTACCACAAGTGAAACTATGTAATAGACGACGAGAGATAGCATTCCTATCAATATTAAAGCACCAGTGTTATTTCTCCTGTCTCTACTACCATATCCGCTGAAGTATGCGCTCATCATAAGAGAATAACCCACGTAGTAGAATATTGCTGGTAAAACCGAAGCAAACATCATTATATGTACGTCTTTATGCTTTAAATGTCCCAGCTCATGCCCTATAACAGCTTCAACCTCCTCTTCATCAAGAACTTCTAAGAGACCCTCCGTAACTGCAACCCTAGACCCAGTCAGAGGAGAGCCATAAGCAAAGGCGTTAGGTATGCGTATTCGAGAGATCATTACCTTAGGTTTAGCTATATTTGATCTGCGGCTGAGCTTTTCAACAATCTCATGTAGTCTTGGATATTGATATGGAGACGCTTCTCTAACGCCGTATAATGCATCTATCATATATGGCGCTATAAGCCATTGGATTAAGTTAAATATGACAACTATGGGTGCTAGGAGCAGTAGAGGCGCTCCGGCTAAGCTCAGTATTATTGTGAAGAATAGTGTAGACAATGCTACTAGAAACGCTATGGTTCCAATCATACAGAGTTTAAATTTTAACATCCTCATTTTATCGAAAAGTTCTTGAAATATTTCCTTCTTAAAAAGTTTACTACAATAGTTCTACTGTATTTTGAGCATTGATTGAAGTATGCGTGAGATGGGGTCATTGACATCTCATATTAAACTTATCGACTACTTAACTGTGGTAAATAAGCTTATTAGTAGGTGTAGTTCTCCTATTAGAGGCTGATATATGTTGAAAATCTCAGACCTTAGAAAAGGTATGCGCGGTGTTAACGTTAGAGGAGAAATTACGGAAGTCTCTGAGGTAAAGGAAGTAGTTACTAGGTACGGTACAACCGCTAAAGTAGCTACCGCCACTCTTAAAGATGACTCCGGGTCCGTTAAACTCATTCTGTGGAATGAAGATATTGATAAGGTTTCTCCAGGATCGCTAGTCGAAATAAATAACGGTTATACAGTCGCATTCAGAGGGGTTCTCCAGCTTAATATAGGTAGATTTGGAAAATTGATGGTTTTAAATGAAGAATGAAAAACCTCCTACAAACTTTTTTAAACAGCTTTTCTATGGAGTTATTGATGTCTAAAGATTGTCTAAGCGGTGGGGGACTTTGACCATTCCTTCAGAGTGGAAGAGAAGTCATTTTTCAAAAGAAATAACTGCTTCTCTAAGTGGTAGTAGGGTCGTAGTGCTTGGTATGGTTTTAAGCGTTAGGAGACAAGGTGGATTATGTTTTATGATGATTCAAGATGGCTGTGGAATCCTACAGATTACTGCTCATAAAGATAAAACGCCCACTCAAGTATTTAATAGAATGATTGAGCTTACGCCTCATAGTTACATAGGCGTTAAAGGGGTTGTGAAAGTTATTGAGAAAGCCCCTAGAGGGGTTGAAGTTGAAGTGGAAGACCTATATGTTTTTTCCGAACCTAAAAAACTTCCACCATTTGAAATGTTTGCTAAAACTCTCCCCAGCTTAGATAAAAGACTAGAAATACGTGCCGTAGACCTACGTAGGCCTAAGTCCAAAGCCATATTTAAGCTTAGGCACCAAGTTTTACAAAGCATTAGAGGCTTCCTAGTCGAAAGAAACTTCATAGAAGTTAATACGCCTAAAATCATAAGCTCCGCTACGGAGGGAGGAGCGGCGCTATTCCCCCTATTATATTATGATAAAGAAGCTTTTCTAGCTCAAAGTCCCCAGCTTTATAAGGAACAGCTTTCTTCAGTCTTCGAAAGAGTCTTCGAAATAGGGCCAGTCTTTAGAGCGGAGAAATTTAAAACACCTAGGCATCTTAGTGAAATAACTTCCGTTGACGTTGAGATGGCCTTCGCAGACTACGAAGACGTAATGCGTCTTCTTGAAGAAATGATAAGTCATGTTATCGGAGACTTGGTGGATAAATGTTCCGAAGAGCTTCAACTTTTAGAAGTGAAGCTGGAAAAACCAAAGTTGCCCTTTAAACGTATAACCTACAACGAAGCCTACAATACTTTAAAGGATTTGGGAGTTGAGGTGTCATGGGGCGAAGACTTCTCTACGCTTGCTCTTAAAAGACTTGGGCAGATTAACAGAGGCTTCTACTTTATAACGGATTGGCCTACTGTTTCTAAGCCTTTTTACATTAAGCCCAGAGACGATAATTCTGAGATTTCTGAAAGCTTCGATCTCATGTATGGGTCTTTAGAGCTATCCTCAGGTGGGTCTAGAATATCGTCACGTGAACTTCTCGTTAAGCGTTTAGAACAGCAGGGTTTAAACCCCAAACTTTTCGATTACCATCTTAGAATCTATGATTACGGTATGCCCCCTCACGCTGGTTTCGGTCTAGGGCTTGAAAGATTTGTGATGGTTATAACTGGGGTTTCCAATATAAGAGAGGTCACGCTTTTCCCTAGAGATCAGAGTAGGCTTGCACCCTAACTGGTGATAAGTATGCCTCAGAAGAGAAAAATTACCGCTAAAGACATTAAGCATTTAGCTTGGTTAGCTAAGTTAGAGCTCTCCAAGAAAGAAGTGGAGGCTTTCAGGAGTCAACTTTCAAAGATCTTAGAGTATTTCAGCAAGATAGATGAAGCTGATGTCGAAAACCTCCCACCCACGTTCCATGTAGTTAAACATTACAACGTCTTAAGGGAGGATGAACCGCGTCAGTTTCCATCAGATCTTGTACTCCAAAATCCTCCTAAAAAGAAGGGTAGGTTTATAAAAGCTGCGAGGATTGTCTAGCGTTGAAGCTTCTACAGCTTTCAGCTGAACGGGTAGCATCTGCCGTTAGAAACGGGGAAATATCAGCCGTAGAGATTTTAGATGAAGTTATTGAGAGGATAAAGGTAGTAGAGCCTAAGATAAATGCATTCATAACGATTACTGAAGATAGAGCCTATGAGAAGGCCAAAGACATAGATAGACGTGTAAAAAGAGGGTTTAAGGTAGGTAGGCTTGCGGGCGTTGTAGTAGCAGTTAAAGACGTAATATGTGTAAAGGGTGTTGAAACAACTTGCGGTTCAAAAATCCTTAAGGGTTATGTTCCAAGCTATAACGCTACAGTTGTTGAGAAGTTAGATATGGAAGATGCGGTTATCATAGGCAAGACAAACATGGATGAATTTGCCATGGGCTCTACCACCGAATTCAGCGCCTACAAGGTTACTAGAAACCCGTATGATCTAGAGAGGGTTCCAGGCGGCTCTTCCGGCGGTAGTGCTGCGGCTGTAGCTTCAGGTGAAGCATTTCTAGCGCTTGGATCTGATACGGGCGGCTCTATAAGGTGTCCCGCAGCCTTCTGCGGTGTAGTCGGCTTAAAGCCGACGTACGGTCTTGTCAGTAGATACGGGCTTATCGCCTATGCGAATAGTTTAGAGCAGATAGGGCCAATTGCCAGGAACGTTAGGGATTGTGCGCTCTCTTTAAGCGTCATAGCTGGTTACGATCCCAGAGATAGCACCTCGCTTATGATTCAACCTAAAGATTATCTCGAAGAATTAAATGCCCCATGCGATCTTAAAGGTGTACGTATAGGCGTGATTAAAGAGTTTATGGGTGAAGGTGTTCAGAAAGGTGTTGCTAGTAAGGTTTTAGATGCAATATACAGTTTAGAGGAACTAGGCGCATCCGTAGGTGAAATTTCTCTCAAAAGTTTAGAGTATGCATTAGCGGCGTACTACGTAATAGCAATGTCTGAAGCCAGCTCAAACTTGGCCAGATATGATGGTTTAAGATATGGTTTTAGAGCTCCAGATCAGGGTTTAAACTGGAGTAGAGCTTACGCTAAAAACAGAAGTTTAGGCTTTGGTGAAGAGGTGAAGCGTAGAATAATTTTAGGTACATTCGCGCTATCCGCCGGATATTATGAGGCGTACTATTTGAAGGCGTTAAAGGTTAGAACGCTTATACTGATGGATTTTCAGAGAGCCTTTAAAGAATTTGACGTATTAGCTGGTCCCTCGATGCCCATGGTGGCTTTTAAAATAGGTGAGAAGATAAAGGATCCACTTGAACTTTATATGTGCGATATAAACACGGTGCCTGCTAATTTAGCTGGTTTACCAGCCATATCAATACCATGCGGTCTATCTGAAGGCCTACCTGTTGGTCTACAGCTCATCGCACCCCCCTTAGAGGAAAGCCGGCTATTCAAAGTCTCATACTCCTATGAAAGTTTAGGTAAATGGAGTTTTACATTAAAACCATAGATTCTCCACACCTCTTTTTAGATGTGGAGCATATTAAGACTTTTTTATAAACGTCCAAACACCACTGTCTGAACAGGACTCCCTCTAATTCACCTCAGCTCCTGCTAAAAAGGAATTCTTTAAGTCCCCGTCCATGAAGGTATAAATACCTGCTCTTAAGTCTTATAATACCTGATGGCTTTTAAAACAGTTAAAATAGGTCTTGAAGTTCACTGTCAACTTACAAACCTTAAAAGTAAGCTTTTCTGTCAATGCCCTACGGATTATAGAGGAAAACCTCCAAATACAAATATATGCCCAGTTTGCATGGGTGAACCTGGGACTCTACCAGTTTTAAACAAGGAGGCTCTTAGAAGCGCTATTATGATAGCCCTAGCTCTACATTCAGAGGTCTCAAAGTTTACATATTTTACACGTAAAAATTACTTCTACCCAGATATGGCTAAAAACTTTCAAATATCACAGTATGATGGCGTTGGTGGTGCACCCTTAGCTAGAGGAGGATACATCGTCTTAAACAACGGTAAAACAGTTAGAATTAGACGAATACAGCTTGAGGAAGACCCTGCTAGGCTTGTCTACGAGGGGTCCATAGACACTGCCCCCTCAGCGCTCGTAGATTATAACAGGCATGGAATTGCACTAGTCGAAATAGTCACGGAACCGGATATGTCCTCACCTGAAGAAGCTAGACTTTTCCTCCAAAAGTTGAGGTCGATACTTGAACATCTAGGTGTATTTGATGGTGAGCTTGAAGGTGCTATGAGATGTGACGCAAACATTTCTCTTGAGAACGGTGTTAGAGTTGAGATTAAAAATATATCTTCCTACAAGGAAGTTGAACGTGCGTTGATGTTTGAAATAACGAGACAGAGTAGTCTACTGTCAAGGGGGATTAAAATAGCTAGAGAGACGAGGTTTTGGGATGAGCGTAGGAGGATAACAGTCTCCCTTAGAACTAAGGAGACCGAAGAAGATTATAGGTATTTTCCAGAGCCCGACTTACCACCCATAGTGTTGACCGACGAGTTTTTAGATGAAATAAAGCGTAAACTCCCCATGCTTCCAGATGAAAGAAGGTGCATATTCGTAGAGAAATATGGTGTTTCTGAACAGAACGCTGACGTCCTTGTGAGTGATAAGGCTTTAGCCGACCTATTTGAGAAATGTCTTGAGCACTACAGTAATGCTCAGGAGCTCAGCTCTCTCCTCGTTGGAGACTTTCTAGCCCAGTTGCATAGTTTAAACATGTCTGTTAAAGATATTAAAGCTAGTCCCAGTCAAATAGCTAGACTTCTGAAGCTTCTCGATGATAAAGTATTGACTGGGCTTTCTGCTAAAACGGTCTTAAGGGAGATGATAATTACGGGTGAAGACCCCGATTCTATAATTCAGAAGAAAGGGCTTCATCGGATAAGCAGTGTAGACACGATTAGTGAACTGGTTGATAAAGTCTTTAATACAAATCCGAAAGCCGTTGAAGATGCTCTTGTAAACGAGAAAGCCGTTCATTTTCTAATCGGTCAAGTTATGCGTATGACGTATGGTAAAGCCGACCCGAATCTTGTCCGTAAGATAATTGAAAATAAGCTTGAGAAGATAAAATCTAGTAAGGTGAGTTGAAAACTATGCATCCTCTTTAAGTTTCTCTTAACTTATGTTTTAAGCCTAAGGTCTCTAATGCTTCTAAAATTGAATTCGCCGTAAGAAAGACGTGCAGTATTCTCAAGGCTACTTTAAAATTCTCTCTTCTGCCACATGGTGTTTCAATTAAGACGGGCAGGTTAAGTTTGAGTTTAGCCTTTAGAAGAGGAGATATCGAACCTATTAAAACGCCACCTTCAAGCTCTAGAAGAGGAGGTACCCCTTTCACATGAACTCTGCTCGGGCTTGTTAAACTATCATAACTCGATAGCTTGTAGCAGTGCACTTCAATGTACATGTCTGGTTTAAAAGTCTCTACTATCTTAACAAGCCTTTTATATGCTTTCGTATTTAAGTAGTCTAAGCTTAAAGTCGATACATACTTACCCATGTAAAGGCACGGTATGACTATCGCTGAGCCGTTCATAGGTCTTCCAGTTTTAACGAGCTTCTCAAGTAATAGCTTGGTTGTAAAGCATTCTTTGCCGTGCAATCCTCCGACAAACAACCTCAAGGGCCTAACGGGGTTACCTACACTCTTATATACTTTCAAGTGGATCACCCGTTATCATTCGATTCATCTGTGTACAGTCTAAATCATCTTTAGAAATTTTAAAATCTGGAAAATATACTATTTGAAGTTGGGGTTTATCTTTGATAATCGTTGCGGTCGACGGGGGTAAAACTAAAACGTCATGTGTAGTGTTTAATGAAGAGGGTGAAGTTATATCCACATCTTCATCCGGCCCTAGCGGACTACTGCTTCCGAGCGATACCGTTAAGAAGAATCTATGGACTGCCATATCAAATTCTCTTTCTCAGGCTGGACTCTGTATAGAGAACGTGAGCGTTCTTTCCATAGGCTTAGCAGATATCGATACTAAACGCGACGTTGAAAGGGCGTCTTCGCTGATTAAGGAACTTCCAATACCTAATTCCATCATCACTGTAGTTGAGCATGATGCCGTTGTAGCTTACTATGCCGTAACATATGGAGCTCCAGGTGTAGCGGTTATAGCCGGGACGGGTAGCATAGCCTTCGGCATGAACAGGTTTGGTGAAAGAGCTAGATCTGGAGGATGGAATTGGCTTTTTGGAGATGAAGGTAGTGGATATTGGATAGCCAAAGAAGCTCTTCAAGCTGCGGCCAGAGCGTCAGATGGCCGTGGGCCGAAAACAGCGCTCCTCGATGCTTTCATGAAAAACTTCAAGATAAATGACCCTCTTGATATGCTTGAAGTAGTTTATAGGAACATGGGAAGTGATCCGTTAAGAATAGCTGATTTAGCAATTCTCGTGGATAGGGTTGCTGAAGATGGAGATGAAGTCGCTATAAGCATTCTTGAAAGAACTGGTGTTGAATTAGCCCTCGCGTGTTATTCTACGGCTTTAAAACTCGGTATGGTTGATGAGCATATGGTGGTAGGAACTGTTGGTAGTGTTTTTAAATCTAAAATAGTTAGTGACGTCTTCTACAGTTGGCTTAAACGTAGACTCAGAAGGGCTGAATTCAAACCACCGCTTATAGGGTTTCAGCCTATCATAGGCTCAGCTGTAATCGGATTTAGAAAGCTTGGTTTGGAAAACGTTGAAGAGAAAATCGAAAGACTTAAAAAACACCTGAAAGCTTAACCATCAGTCGCCAAATTTACTTTAAAACTTCTAGATGTCAGAACCATCCAAGTGTACCATCCTTTCTAACTCTGTCTAAACTCCATTTAAAAGTTTTATAACCTATTGGAAGAAGAATTATACCAAAAATAGTTCCCTTTAGAAATTCTAGTTGGATTGTTGGATCTAATATCGATGCAGCTTTAAGCATAGATAGACGCCATAGATGGTAAACCCATGTTTGAGGTAAAAACCAAGATATCATGGATATGCCTGGTATAAAGCTATCTAGAAATTGAACCGGAAAAGATATGCCAGCAAGAAGTTGCTGTAAGACATTTATAGTCCACGTTATTGGATCTGTAGACTTCGTAACGAGTCTAAAACCCGTACTTATCATGGATAGTCCGAGTAATATCATAGCAGATATTATGAATGCTAGAAATGTTGAAAACCAGTCTATCTTAAGTTTTACTCCAAAAACCAGTATTCCAACTAGTATTTGAGGTATGAATGTTATAACTGAGAAAATATACGGCCATGCTATTCGTCCTATAACGAATATGGGTACTGGTATACCCGTCATTACTATGGCTTCTAGGCTCCAAGGATTGAGATGTCTCTCCAATGCTTGTGATATCGGCATGACTAGGTTCCCTATAACCAACCCTACTACTAGGAAGGATATGTAGTCTGTATCGTACTCAGGGACTGGTCTGTTTCTATAGATCGCGTTAATGGACCAGCTTAAAATTCCAATAGCTATTGTTATGAGCTGAGTTGTAACCTGCATCTTATATGTTTTCCATCCTCTGAAGTCTCTCTCCGCGAAAGCTATGATCTGCCTTATGCTGGTAGTCAAACTTATTCTACGCATTTTTTCACCGTTTAACCAATTTTATAAAGACCTCCTCTAAACTAGGCTCATAGGTCTCCATATCCTTCACGTTTAAACCATGTTTAGTTATAAGATTTACCATATCTAGAAATCTAAAGTTTTCATCAGTTTTCACTATTATCTTATTTGGTAGACCAAATTCTAGACTTATGTCTTTAACACCATTAAGGTCTTTAAACTCGTTTATAATGTCATTCAGTTTTTCATTAGATGTTCCATCTAAAATTAAGCTGTAATGTTTCTCAGGGCTTACGTACTTCTTTAGGTTTTCAGGCGTATCGCATGCTATAATTTCACCCTTATTTATTATGGCCACTCTGTCACATATGGATTGTGCCTCCCACATGTTATGCGTAGATATGAATATAGTTTTTCCCTCAGATTTAGCCAGCTTTTTCAGTAACCGTCTAAAGTCCGTGGCTGCTGTAGGATCTAACCCCGCCGTGGGCTCATCGAAGAGTAGGATAGGTACGTCTAGTAGAAGGGCTCGGCATAGTTGCAATTTACGAGCCATACCTGTAGATAGACGTTGATACATATCACCAGCCCTCTCTTTTAACCCCATAAACTCTAAGAGCTCTTCGATACGTTTCTTAGCGTAGCTTCTAGATAGTCCGTAGAGGGTTGCGTAAAATTCCAAATTGTCTTTAAGGTTTAGTCTCCATTCAAAACCCCTATGCTGTTCACCCAGAACGGCTTGAAGATTTCTTAAGACTTCACTGGATTGTGTTACGACGTTATAGCCGTTTACGTAGGCTTCCCCTTCATCAGGTAAGACCAGCGTACACAAGATTTTTATAAGTGTAGTCTTTCCCGCTCCATTAGGTCCTAGAAGGCCAAAAACCTCGCCACGGTAAACTTTAAGATTGACTTTGTTCAAGGCCTGGATGAATCCCCTCTTACGTGCGAATAACTCTTTAAAACCTCCAACTCTACCCCAATACTCCCAATGTCTTCCTCCAGCAATACTTCTGAGGCTTATAGGGTATCGTTTAACAAGGTCTATAGTCTCTATAGCTACTTTAGTCATTTCACCTATCTATATAAGATAACTTACTCCGGTTTAAATCTATCCCCCATTTAATCAGTGAGGTCAAAGCTAATACTACTTCATATACGTCGTGAGTCCTCTAAATCTAGTTGTGTAGTTTTTTCAGAATTCATTTATCCTCTTAAAATTCCATCGATCATTATGTTCAATATTTTGAAGGGTACTGAGAATCTTTAACTATTTGAGTTTAAAGTAAGGTTTATATTTGAATGGTGCATGAAAAATATTTACGTCCTACTAAAGGTTACTGTTCACATTAGTGTCAATTTTAAAATTCTCAACTCTTATACTATATAATCTTCCTACAGTTTCTTATGATTGATTTTGAAGAAAAATTTTATATAAAACATTTCATTTCCTAATTGAAATGATAAAAATGACAGTCAAATCTACTAAAGCCAGTTTAATGCCAGGTGTTAAAGTATACTATCAAGGCAAATGGGTCGATGTTTCTGAAGTCGCAAGTGTAAGACATGCTAAAGTTAAACTAAAGCAAGCTAGAGTTGAACTAGCACGGCGTATAATTAAAGAACTTCTCAAATCCCCAAGAAACTGCGTTAGGAGGTCTGTATTGATTAAACTTAGCCGAGAAGTTGCTGGGGAAATGGGTCTTAAACGACTTGGCTATAGGTTCTTAATAACTCAAGGCATAATTGGACGGCCAGCCGGGTCTAAACTATACTATCTTACAGAAAAGGCCAAAGAACTTTATCCAGATCTCTTCCCGAGTTAAATTTAGGCTGTTCTTCCAATGTCTTCTTTTTCTTTCCTTAAAATATCCTATCTGAATCTCCAACTTCCGTTGTGTTTTCATATGTGAAAACTATAACTCTTATGGGAGTCAAAAAATAGAATGTTTGATTTAAACTTGTTAAGTTTTAAGTCGTTTTCAAGATGTTTAGTAGATTATTGGAGACTGGCACGTATTTTTTCATAAAGTTCCTCTTTTGTAGGGACGCTTGTTACAAAGGCTATTTTACCGTTTATAGCTATTATAGGTATGAGGCTTCGCATGACTTGAGGTCCGAGGCCCATTTCAACAACTCTCTTCTTTCCACTTGCTTCAAGTATTTCAGCTAACTTCCTCTGCGCCTCTAGAAGGTTCTCTCCATATTTGGCTACGCGTATATCTACGCGATCGCCAAAGTCCCTCTTAACCTCTCGTAAAAGCGCGAAGAGCTTTTCATTTTCCTCTCTTCTTCTTCCACAGCCGCAAAGCCCAGTTGGGAAGACATCTAAAACAACTTGACCCATATTTTTCACCCTCTATATGAACCATATATTAGATATGCAAGCCTTTTAACGTTTTCTAAGCCGACGACTTCTGTATCCAAGAGGGGTACTTCGACTACAGGTATATCGCTGAACTCCTTTCTAACCAAATTTATATACTTCTCCTGCAAAAGTCTACGTTTAAGGAAGAATCCGTCTTTACAATATTCCTCGGGAAGTACAGAGTTTATAAAAATACCTTTAACTTTAATACCGTATGGAATAAGTCCTTCCTGAATTCTTTTAACCTCGTAAACTGGTAGCATTTCAGGATGCGTAACTACAAAGTAGACTGTTTGATCCGAAGCCAGCTTCTTTATGGCTGAGTAGCTTTCATCTCTAAGTTTCTCAAGAAGTTTAAGCTCGGCTACTTTACCAGTTAAATCTACCACTTCTCTTTTTGCCGCTATAGCCATTTCAAGGTTATAAACGTAACGCCACGGATAATTCACCATTTCGATGTTGTGCTGACCAGGTGCGGTATCGAATACAACGGCATCATATCTATCAGTATTCATATAGTGTATGAAGACGTTGTATGATGCTGTTTCACATGGAAGAATGGGGTTTTTCTCCCAATACTCCTTTAGAAATCTTATTTCAGACTCACTGATTTTCTCAGCCGTTAAATTTCCCAGTTCCTCTATACGTTTTAAAACCTCAAGTTGGTGTTTTCTTATACTCTCCTTAGGATCGACATTAACCACCCAGAGTTTTTCGATGCCGGGAATTTGTGTCTCCTCACTACCTATATCTTGCTGGAAAATGTCGTTTTGACTCTTTTGAATATCTGTGGATGCCAGTAGAGTCTTAAACCCTCTCTCAGCCAACCAGAAAGCGGTGGCGGCCGCTAGGCTACTCTTACCAACACCACCTTTTCCACCGAAGAATATGAACTTTCTAACCTCCCTTGGAAGGATATACTCCTCCAATGTTTTCAATTTTCCACAGGATATTTATCGGGTTCTTATATTTAAAAGTTTAACTTTTGAAAGTTTCAATTCAAGTCAAAAAAAGGTTTTTCTTAAAGTCTTCGGTATTAAATCGTGAAGATGGCTGAAGCTCCAAGGCTCATAATAGAACGGCTCTTAACTATGAGAAATCCCTCTAGAGAAGATGTTGAAAGGATTAAGTTTGAAGTCTGCAGGATTTTAAACCTAAGTAGAATTCCAAGCAACTCTGAACTTATAAAGAGTCTGAAGCCCGGTGAAGAGAGGCTCTTGGAAGTGCTCAAGCGTAAGAAGACGAGGACTGTAAGCGGTGTTACAGTTATAGCCGTGATGACTGCGCCATTCCCATGTCCAAAAGAGGAGCCATGCATATACTGCCCGGGTGGTCCAAGTAAGGGTTCTCCTCAAAGCTATACCGGGCGTGAGCCGGCTACTCTTAGAGGTATACAGTACAATTACGACCCTTACAAACAAGTGATTGGTCGTGTAAATCAACTTAAAGCCATTGGTCATCCTGTGGATAAAGTTGAACTGATAGTGTTAGGTGGAACACATACAGCACTACCGTTAGACTATCGAATTTGGTTCATAAAACGTTGCCTCGACGCGTTAAATGGTGTAGAGTCCCAAGATTTTGAGGAGGCTAAAAAACTAGCTGAAAAGGCGCCTATAAAGGTTTCAGGTATAACCGTGGAAACCCGCCCAGACTGGTGTATGGAGGGCTGTGTAGATGAGATGCTTCAGCTCGGCGTTACAAGAGTTGAACTTGGTGTTCAAACGATATATGAAGATGTTTATAAGATCATAAATCGTGGACATGGTATAAAAGAAGTCGTTGAAGCAACAAGAATAGCTAAGGATGCTGGTTTGAAAGTCACATATCATCTAATGCCAAACCTACCAGGGTCCAATCCTGATAGGGATTTGGAAATGTTTAGAGAAATCTTCAGAAACCCGTCTTTTAGACCAGATGCTCTTAAAATATACCCGTGTCTAGTCGTAGAAGGCACGAAGCTCTACGATATGTGGGTTAGGGGATTGTACAAGCCATACGATGAAAAAGTCGTTGTAGAGGTCTTAGCAGAAGCCCTTAAAGAAATCCCAAGCTACGTTAGGGTTCAAAGGGTTCAGAGAGATATTCCAGCTCATCTAATAGTTGACGGTGTTAAACATAGCAATCTAAGAGAACTTGTTGAGAGGAGGCTTGAATCAAAAGGATTAAGATGCAGGTGTATAAGATGCCGTGAAGTTGGACACGTATACATGAAGTATGGGGTTAAACCAGACGTGACAAACGTAAAGCTTCTTAGAACAGATTATGAGGCGAGTGAAGGCTATGAGATATTTCTTTCATTTGAAGATGTGAAGAACGATATCCTAATTGCTTTGCTAAGGTTGAGAATACCTTCTGAAAAAGCCCACAGACCAGAAGTGAAAAATGCCGCAGTAGTAAGGGAGCTTCACGTATACGGCCCTATGGTTCCAGTCGGATTAAAACGTGAAGATGGATGGCAGCATAAAAACTATGGGAGAATCCTCTTAAGCGAGGCTGAGCGGATATCTGTTGAAGAATTTGATAAGCGTAAGCTTTTAGTTATTAGTGGTTTAGGTGTTAAACGATACTATAAGCGACTTGGTTATGTTGATGATGGCCCCTATGTGAGTAAAACATTAACTTAGTAGCCTAAGCCTATTGAAGTTAAATGCTTCCAAGTAAAACTGAAGGCTCTAGAGCTTCCAATTATTGAATAGTTGACCTTAACTGGCTACGGTTTGTTCACTAGAAAAATTTTCATTCTCTAAGTTTTTCTCTTAACTGGGTGAGCTTATGATAAGAGTCTTAGTTGTTAAAGATTATGAGGAGGTTAGTCGCGAAGCAGCATTGAGGATAGCTGAAACCATTAGGTCTAAGCCTGACGCCGTTTTAGGACTCGCCACAGGTAGTACTCCCATTGGCTGTTATAGAGAGCTTATCAGAATGCATAGAATAGAGGGTTTGAGTTTTTCAAAGGTTTCAACGTTTAACTTAGATGAATATGTCGGTTTAGCTCCCGATCATCCTCAAAGCTACCACTACTATATGTTCCAAAACCTATTCAATCATGTAGATATCAAAGTAGAGAACATTCACATACCCAATGGTGTAGCTGAGGACTTGGATGAAGAGTGCCTTAATTATGAAGATTCTATTAAACGGGCTGGTGGTATAGATCTTCAGCTTCTCGGAATAGGGAGAAATGGTCACATAGGCTTCAACGAACCCGGTTCACCATTCGAATCTAGAACGCGTGTGGTTAAGCTTTCGGAGCAGACTAGAATGGATAATGCGAGGTTCTTCAAATCTTTAGATGAGGTTCCAACGCATGCAATAACCATGGGCATTGCTACGATAATGGAAGCGAAGCGTATAATTCTACTGGCCTCTGGAGAGGCTAAGGCTGAAGCTATATCTAAAGCTATTAAGGGACCTAAAACTGTTATGGTTCCGGCGTCAGCGCTCCAAGACCATGAAGATTGCCTCTTTATAGTGGATAGAAAAGCTGCCTCACTCCTTTAACTAAACTGCAAGTTTAATAATAGCTTCTCAAGCAGTATGCTAAGTGTCTAGTGTTACGGGTGTCCATGTATGAAGGTACCCACTAAGAGTGTACCTAAACCAGTAGTTAAAATCCCTAAGGCAGGCTATGGTTTTAGAGAGGGTAGAGGCTTCAGTATAGGAGAGCTTAAAGAAGCTGGTTTATCCATTGGAAAAGCTAGGGCACTAGGCCTATACGTTGACGTTAGACGACGAAGTGTTAGAAAGGACAATGTTGAAGTTTTAAAAAGATTTCTAAAGGAGGTTGAGGAAAAGTCTAAAGCTGAAACTCCGCAAAATCAAACAGAGGTTAAAGGCTAAAAGGCTGTTAGGTTATAACTCTCCCTATGGTGGTCTTTTTGGAAGTTAGACTTTTTGAGGGACTTATACCTGCAACGGTCCTACCTATGGATGAAAACTTCAAGTTGGATGAGGATGAGCTTAGGAGGTATATAAATTGGATTTCCCAATTTAAGGTGAGTGGTTTAGCGGTAAACGTTGATACTGGCGAGGGCCCGCACCTGTATTTTGAGGAGCAACTTAAAGTCATTGAAGTGTACAAAGAGGAGCTTAAAGGACGTATACCCATAGTTGCAGGTTTATCTGCAAGATTTACTGATGAGGCTGTTAGAAATGCTAAGATGCTTGAGAAAGCTGGTGCAGACGCTTTACTCGTTTTCCCAATACCAGCCTATGCTGGCGATCCTCTAGACCCCGAAATTCCATACAATTACCACAAAGCCATTTCTGAAGCCGTTAAAATACCTCTAATAGCTTTTCAGCTTCAAAGAGCCCTTGGAGGCGTTGAATATTCTCAACAGGCTTTGAGAAGGCTGTTTGAAGTTGAAGGCATTGCCGCTATTAAAGAAGCGAGCTTTAATGCTAAGAAGTTTGTGGAAACGCTTAGACTTGTATCTTCTCTGAAGAGAAAGGTCTACATGCTTACGGGTAATGACAATTTTATTCTCGAATCATTCATATTGGGTGCTAATGGAGGGTTGCTCGGTTTTGGAACGATAGCTACAGATTTACAAATAGAGATGATAGATAGGGTTAAACGTAGAGACTATGATGGAGCTTTTGAGATATATAGGAGGATAACCCCTCTGGTGGATGCAATATTCATGCCTCCCGTTAGAAATTACAGGGCTAGGCTTAAAGAAGCGCTTGTAATGCTTGGAGTTTTAAGGAAGGCCTATGTTAGACCGCCTTTAACCCCGATCTCAGAAGCGGAGCGTAAAGTTGTGAGGAATGCTCTTAAAGAGTCTGGTTTAATTTGATATGCCCAACGTTTCAACTACGTCTTTGACGTATTTAACAATCGACTCCACTATTGCTTTAAAAGCCTCCTTACCTTTACCGGTACTAGCCTTAGATGGTATACCCCATACACCTGTTGGAGATATCTTAAGCATAGGCATATAGTCTAACATTTCCCTATCTACGCTCGGCTCATGGTCTCCTGAAATTCCTCTAACAGCATCTGGCTTAAGATGTAAGAGAAGAGAAGTCTCCTGTTCACCTGCATGTAAATCGTTGACTGTTTCAAAAATCTCCCTTAAAGCTTTTCCATATACTCGCTCTGGGACTAGTATTACCTTAAAATCCGGATAGTCTAGGTTTAAGTACCTCACGGCCGGTTTTAGTATGAAGTTTCCACCGTGCCAACTGAAGACTACTAAATACTTGAAGCCTTCTTCTCTAAGAGAATTGACGATATCTCTCAAAATAGAGGTTAGAGTTTCAGGTCTAAGATAGACTGTCCCCTTTACTCCTCTATGCTCTGCCGAACAGCTTACTGGAATGGTGGGTAAGAGGAATAGGTTGAGTCTTGAGGCAACTTCTTCAGCTATTTGAGATGCTATTATTGTATCCGTATCCAAAGGTAGATTTACACCGTGTTGTTCAAGACTGCCTATTGGCAGTATTGCTCCTTTAACGTTGCTCTCCTCAACATCCTTATATGTTGAATGAAAACCCACATTGCTCAAAATACATCCATTCTTAGACTCTCGTTAAAAACTTTAAAAACCTACTGCACTATATTGAACGGGATTCTAATGCGTTTTGGAATAGCACCGATTCAATGGAATTGGTATTGGGATTGGACAGTTAAAGAGACTTTGATCGCTGAGAAGCTTGGCTTCAGTTTCATCTGGATTCTAGAACACCACGGAAGAGAAGATATGTATTATCCCTCCCCACTTATAGCTCTTGCTAGCTTAGCTTCGGTGACTAAAAGTGTAGAGCTTGGATCATGTGTGCTCATACTGCCCCTCTACCACCCAGTTCACGTTGCTGAAGATTCTGCGATGGTGGATGTAATATCCGGTGGGAGGTTAATATTAGGTGTAGGTTTAGGCTATGTGAAGGAGGAGTATAACCTCTTCCAAACACCTATGAAAGATAGAGGAAAACGTATGACTGAGTCACTGATTTTAATTAGAAAGCTCTGGACCGAACCTGTTGTAAATTTTAAAGGTACATTCTTCGACGTTAGAAATTTCTCTCTTCAACCTAAACCTTTGAGAAAACCCCATCCACCCATATGGGTAGGTGGCTGGAGTGATCAGGCCTTAAAGAGGGCTGCAGAACTTGGAGATGCATGGTTTATAGGACCAGTTGGAGCTTTTTCAGACGTTAAAAATAGCTATCTAAAGTATGTAAATGCTTTGAAAAAGCTCGATAAAAAACTTGAGAGGCTTCCGCTTGTTAGAGAGATCTATGTAGCTGAGAGATCCGACGAGGCGTATGAGAAGGCTGTAAAGTATATAGGTGGGATGTATTTCAAAGACTATGTTTCATGGGGTCATCCACTAGTCGAAGGTGCTAAAAGCTTTGAAGATATAGCTAAAGACAGGTTTATCATAGGAAGTCCAGATGATTGTATTTCTCAAATAGAAAGGTTCAGTAGGGAGCTTAAAATAACGGATATGATATTTAGAGTACATTATCCAGGTATGAGCCTTGATGAGGGTTTAAATGTCATACGGCTTATAGCTGAAAAGATTAAACCGTACTTTGAAGAGTTGAAGAGTTAAAAACTACGTGAGTTACTATAATATTTCATGGGCTACGTATCTAGTCGAGCCGTAGTTGGAAGGGTTCTATTAGAAGGCTTTAACATAATACTTGGGCCTTCATCCATCGGGGATTGGTCTGTGATAGGTTATGGAGCCGTCTTAGGCTATCCATCTAGGGCTGTTTTAAAAAGCCTAATAGGTAGGGCCATAGGCTTGGAACACTATGACGATGAAAGTAGTGGCTGTACGATAGGTGAACACTGTATAATACGGCCCTATACGGTAGTGTATGAAAAATCTAAACTTGGAAATCGGGTTGAAACGGGACATTTTGTCATGATAAGGGAAAACGTTACGATAGGAGATGAAACAATCATTGGCTCCCACACGGTAGTTGACGGAGATGTATCGATAGGTTCCAGATGTAGGATACAGACAGGCTGCTACATTCCCCCTAAAACGGTTATAGGTGATGAAGTCTTCCTAGGGCCTATGGTAAACATTCTCAACGATAGATATCCTCCAAGCGGTCTACTCCTAGGTGCACGTATAGATGACGGTGCTATCATCGGAGCTGGAGCTGTGATAATGCCAGGTGTAATTGTGGGACGTGAAGCAGTAGTCGCAGCTGGCTCTCTCGTTACGAGAGATGTCAGTCCTAAAACTGTTGTTAAAGGTGTTCCCGCCAAGCCTATCTATACTAGGGAGGAATATGAGGCTAAAAAAGAGAAGTATATTAGCGAACTAAGATGAAGAAGTGGAAGTAACGGTATTGAGAATACTCTCTCTTTTCCATTACTTTAACATTGTGGTGGGAAATCCTACACCCTTTCAGGGGTAGGTAGCTCATATGCTTGGTGGCGTCAACTCCTCTAACGCTTTTAGAAGCCAAACCTTCCTTTTCTTAGCTTCTTCGACGGCGTCTTCAGTAGCCCACATCGTGTAGATGACTTTTAAAACTCTATCCCTCAGGTATTCAGGGCATCTTCTCTTGATCAGGTCAAGCTTCTCATCTACAGACCTGACTACTCTAGCCCCAGCTCTGGTGGAGGCTTCTCCTACTATGCATAAGTTGTCGGTCGCTCCGTAGATGTTCACCTCTAGGTCTGGCAGTATTAGCCTTTCAAGCTTAACCTGTACGCCCATCCCTCTAAGCCTACTGGTTATAACCTCCCAAGCCTCTTCTTCAAGCGTTAGAGATGTCCTCTCGACGTAAACCCTGAGGTCCCTTATCTCGGCGATTATTTCGTTGAACTTCCTATCATGTTGTTCAAGCCTAGCCGTGTGCTCTTTAAGAATAGCAGTATGGTCTTTGAGGATTGCTAGCATCTCGTTGAACTTTCTATCGTGCTCATTAAGTCTAGATAATATTTCGTTGAACTTTTTATCGTGTTCATCAAGTCTAGACAGCACTTCGTTGAACTTCTCATCGTGCTTATCTAAACGCTTAAGTATCTCATCTAGCCCTAGATATCCGGCTACTGCGTAGCGGAACTCCCTATCTTTCTCAAGCAATTCTAGGAATTCACGCTTAATAGGTTGCATGTCGCAACATATCAATCGCTAAACTATCAATTATAGTTTTCTGAGAACTCTGAGTGGTGTAGTCTTTAATAGACATACATATCCCCTCCCCTCGACCAGCTCATCGAGGTTTCTTTGAGGAAACCCTTCTCTACGCATTTGAAGGTTAACACAGTCGCAGAATCCCTATTCATTATGAGCGTGTACTTCTCACACTTCATCAGCCTACTCTCATAGGCCACCATGTGGCTTGAGCAGAGAAGGAGAGTAAAGGATTAGAAGTCTAATTCTATTGTATATTTCCTCCCGCTCCTTCGACATGTCTATCGGAAGCTTGATTTTAATCACAACCTTCAATTTCAGACATCCTCCCCTCTAGTTTTTCCATTATATTTTCTATGGAATTTCTCCATGTTCTGCCCTGTTTGTCCTAGAACCCCTCCATCTAAGTAGTGTAGGTTTCAGGTTTGGACTTCAAAATCCTCCTAACGATAAACACAAGCCTCCTGAAGTCCATATATGTAGGTAAGGTTGTGGTTAGAGTAGTCGAAGAACCTGCGTGGTACAACCTAATCTACTAGGAGAATGGGATAGCATCCAATAACTTACGTAGCCGATTACAACAGCCTAGTCGAAAGGAAGACTGAGTACAGGATTCCAACCCCTAAGCTAGCGGCACAGCTTGCACAGCATAAATGGTCTCCATTCGAGTGGATGAGCGTTAAGTTTGCGTGTATTATGAACGTACTGAGGACTAGGGTTGAATGGCTAACGCCAGACATACACTACTTGACCTTCTACTCAAAGTATAGAAATCCACCGTGGGTGACTACCCCATACTGGTTCTTCGCCTACTGGCCTTATCTTAGAGAATATTATCCACCTAGCGCTAGCGTCATCGAGTCCTTCAGTGGGCATCCGCTCAACGCACAGTTCTTCGTCTGGATAATACGATAGCTCGATATAGTCTTTAACAGTAGTCGATTCGATAGTAATGTTCTTCTTCAATAGCACATCCCTTATGAACTTAGCTGCAAAGTCGATTCCAGCGATGTCTTCAAGAATATTTGCCACTTGCTTAAATGGACAATAGTTGTTATCACATCTTCACCACTATCTATCCCTTCATCTATCTTTTTCGATACTTCTTTGATCCTCTTTTCATCCTCTCATCCTCTGAAAGCTCCCTTTTAGGTTTAAATAAAGCGTAGATAAAGATGTTAGAATCAAGAAATCTCAAATTTCCTCACTTCTCTCCCCAACTTATGATAATCCTCGAAAAACTTAACATCAATCTCGAGAGAATCTACGTACTTTAAAAGTGAGGGCTCTCTTGGATAGATCACAACCTTCTCCCCCAAATTCACTAGGACGGCTTCACCGCTTTTCGCCAACTTTCTCAACGATGTAGGGAGTACTATTCTTCCTTAGGGATCAATTCTTTTAATAACCACTTTCTCCACAATAATCACTAAATTAAAATAATTTGAATTAAACCAAACTTATAAATTCGATTATTCAAAGATGGTTAAAGCTTCAGACGTAGGTGGTTGACCGTGTTTTTAAATGGTTTAGACATGAACTATGCTCCCTTAATGAAAGAACTCGGTTTAAACTGGGGACATCCTGATGGAAGAGAAATAGACAACCTATGTCATATTCCTATTCTTTAAGAGTAAGGGTGTGAACTGTCTTAGAGTTCGAATACGGTTTGGCGAATCGGGTCCTTCAACATTATCTTACGCTTTAAAATTGGCTAAAGAGGCTTATGCGCTGGATTTTAAAATCCAGCCCACGATATTTCTATCAGATGGTTGGTCTGATTTGTATAAACAGCCAGAGCCTGAAGATTGGGCTCCTCTCGATTTTCAAAGTAAGTTGAAACAAGTTAAATCGTATGTTTCGAAAATCGTCGAATCGTTGACGCCTCTAATAGATAGTTGTGTATACTTCCAAGTTGGGAATGAGGTTGACTATGGGATATGCGGTATATTCGCACGCGATAAGAAGAAGCGGAGAAACTTTAAATGGCTTAGAGAACGCATATGGGCTTATGAATCTACAATTCTAAATGAGTCTTTCAAAGCGATTAAACTGTATTTTGAAAAGCCTGTTGCTCTACATCTAGGTAAATGGTGGGATTTAGAATTGATATCATCTTTTCTTTCCGCGATGGCTGAATTCAACGTCGAATACGATATTGTATGCTTCTCATTCTACCCATCAATGTTTGGAGCGGGCTTGAATAAATTGGAGGAGCTTAAGAGAGTAGCTGAAGATAGGGGGAAGCGTATTGCAATTGCAGAATATGCGTATCCAAGTTGCCCAGTGAAAGGACAGTTTTGGTTTATGAGTAAGCCCTCACCAGGCTACCCGCTAACTCCAGAGGGACAAGCTTCATGGTTGAGGGACTTTTTAAGATACTGTAGAATGTTAAACGTATATGTTGCCTTCTATTGGAGTCCAGAGCTCTACTTGTTAAAGAATCAGCTTAAAAGAAAAAGAATATGTTCACCAGAGAAGATGCCTTTAGATTTTGGCTGGGGATCGATGTCTTTCTTCGATGAAAACGGATATGTTAAACCTTGTGTAGAATCGCTACGGCAAAAATACACTAGTGGAATAGAACTGTGGGAGGGAAAAACATATAGGTCTCCCTCTACTGGTTAGATTTCTGAAGAATTATGCCTAGAACACCTAAGGATTTGGTTGAGGTAGAAGCCTATGCTCATGCTACGGAGGACCCATCTAAAGTTGAAGAAGCCATCAGAAATATTCTATTCGAAACTGTTCGAGATAAAATTAAACTAGAGAAGACTACGCTTAGAGGACATTACGGTAATCCGATAATCGTTTACCGCGGCGCTGTCGAAAACGTCTCTGAAGACCTTCTTTTAAACTTAATTAGGCGAATGTCTCCTGAAGACAGAGTCTCTCTTAAAGCGTCTCTCGACATTCACCTCGGTAAACACAACATTCTATACTTAAGATTTAACAAACAGGAGGCTTATCTTGGACGTTTGAAACTGGACCAGATAGACGCTATATGCTTAAGGTTGAAGCTTAAACCGCATGTTTTCAATAAGCTTCCAGAGCTTATAGAGTCTAAGGAGGGATAGGCTTCACTAGAGTCTTCCATGATCTACATATGGTTTTCAATAAACCTGAAGTTGATAAAATGCTTTCTATGGCTAGAAAATTGGGCTTCTCAGTTGTAGGGTTAACTTTAGAAGATGTTGATATGAAACCGTTAGACATTAAACCTCCGGAAAACCTTAAGGTCGTTTGGAGGCTTGATCTTACCCGTGATAAAACTCAACCAAAAACCATAGATAAACTCAGAAAGCTTTTTTCAATAATCGCTGTTTCATGTAGTTCCAGAGATGAATTTAGAGCCGTTTTGAAAACACGCGTGGATCTAATATTTCAGAAAAAGCTTTTCGCACTTAATCTTTCAGACGTTAGGGTTTTAGCGTCTTCAGGTAAATTCTTCGAATTAAATTTTAAGCCTCTAATCTATGCTAGGGGGTTTGAAATGGTCAATGTCATTAAAGTCTTACGTAGAAACGTTGAACTTCTTAGAAAGATGAAGATACCTATTATAATTTCAAGTTGGGCTTCCAACCCATATGAAGTCACCCCTCCTCTTGAACTGCCTCAGTTTTTAACACTGGCTGATGTGAATGTCCAAGAATTTTACCGTTGTGTTTCAGAAGAACCTGCTAGACTGCTTGAACTCTCAACTTCTAAAAGAATGGGCCTTCCAAATGGTGTTAGGATTTTAGGGCGTGAATATTATGAAGATGTTTAAAACGAGATACTTAGCTTTAAAGGTTGAATGCGATGGAAAATTCAATAGAGACAGTTTCCAAAGAAACTTAATTGAAACATATCTACGCTTATACGGCGAATATGGGTTAAGTAAAGCAAACCTTAAGTTTTTAAAGCTTGGAGATGATGGGCTTGCTATTCTATCTGTAAACCATAGTTCTCTCCCTCACCTTAGAACCATTCTAGCGCTCATCAGAGAATTAGACGGTGTAAGAACGTTAGTCCACGTTTTAGGCGTCTCAGGTACTATTAAGCGACTTAAGGCTAAATTTCTCTCCGCAGAGGTTGGAAAATCATAAAACTTTTTAGGAGCTGATTTCATATTAATATAGAATTCCTCGGAGCGATCTGAGGCATTATATATCATTAATTGATAGATGGCTAGGAGGTGTTGGATGTGTTTGCAGCACAAGGGGCTTATGATAGAGTCATCACAATATTCTCTCCAGAGGGTAGACTTTATCAGGTTGAATATGCAGTTGAAGCCGTTAAGAGGGGTGCGGCGATAGTTGGATTATCGTGTAAATCATGCTGTGTTTTAGCCGTTGAAGAAAGGCCCCCATCTAAACTCTTAGATGAAAATTTCACATGGAAAATTTTTAAGATAGACGATCATGTAGGTGTTGCCATAGCTGGTTTTGGACCAGATGCTAGACTTCTAGTTGACCAGGCGAGGATTTATGCTCAAAGCAATAGACTCATGTACGATGAGCCTATAGATATTGAGGTTCTGGTTAGACGCATAGCCGATATTAAACAGATGTACACTCAACACGCTGGAGTTAGACCGTTTGGAGTAGCTCTACTATTCGGAGGGGTTGACAAGTACGGAGCTAGACTTTTCATAACGTTACCCGGAGGAGACTACTGGAGTTATAAGGCTACATCCGTAGGTATGGGTAGTGAAGCTGCTATAGAGTTTCTCGAGGCAAACTATAGGGCGGATCTAACAATCGATGAGGCGATACGGATGGCGATTAAAGCCTTGGTTAAAGCCAGTGGTGGTAAAAGTGAGGATAGAAGGTTTAGAATAGCTGTAATACCAGTTGAAACCAAACAATTTAGAATGCTGACCAATGGGGAGGTTTCCAAGTTCCTCGAAAGTATCTAGTATAGGAGTAGGGAAAAATGTCCGAACGTCATGTTTTAGCTAGATTGCAAATCTCAGGTGAAAAGTTTGAGATAATTGTTAATCCAGATTTCGCGTTAAACTATAAACTCGGTAAGCTAAACGATATAGACAAGGTTTTAGTGGCTTATGAAGTTTACTCAGACGTAAGGAAGGGTTTAAAGGCGCCTTCCGATAAACTCATGAAATACTTTAAAACAACTGATGTAAGGAAAATAGCTGATGTTATAATTAAACAAGGGGAGCTTCAGATAACAGCTGAGCAGAGAAGGAAACTGATAGAGGATAAAAGAAAGCAGATAATTGCATTCATAGCTAAAAACTGTGTAGACCCTAGAACAAATCTTCCAATTCCGGCTTTAAGAGTCGAACAGGCTATGGATCAAGTAAAGATATCAATAGATCCCTTTAAAGAAGCTGAAGGACAAGCCTTAAAAGTTATCGATGCATTGAAATCTGTTTTACCACTTAAAATTGAAAGGGTGAAATTGGAGATTAAGGTTGGACCGGAGTATGTCCCTAAAATGTATAGTTTCGTAAAAAGCTATGGTTACTTGGAAAAGGAAGAGTGGCTTAGCGACGGCTCATGGAGGGCAAACGTCGATATGCCAGCTGGTCTCCAAGCTGAGTTTTTAGATAAGCTTAATAAGCTTACAAAAGGTACGGCTCAAGTCAGAATTCTAAAGTAGGTGAATTTTCCATATGGGTGAACGTAAAATAGTCTTACCCGGTGAGCTTTTAGTTGAAGGAGGTGAATATCAACCGGGTTTAAATGTATTTAAATATGGCGAAAGACTATATGCGTCTAAGATAGGTATATTATCCATAGTCAAACAGACAGTTTCCGTAATAGCTTTGCACGGCGTTTACGAACCTAAGGTGGGCGACATTGTTATAGGTAAGGTTGTAGATGTTGGTGCCTTCAGTTGGGCTGTTGATATAAGATCGCCTTACACAGCCGTTTTAAATGCCTCCGATTACTTTAAAGGTAGATTTAACCCAGCTAAAGACTCTCTGATCAAAGCATTAAAGCCTGGAGATATGATAATAGCGCAAATAGCTGATTTCGATAGGACTAAAAACCCTGTTTTAACCGTTCAAGGTCCTGGTTTAGGAGGAATAACTAAAGGTATTATAGTTGAATTGTCCCCCTCAAAAATACCTAGGCTTATAGGTAGGAAAGGCTCTATGATAAACCTACTTAAGAAAGAGGGTAGATGTCAAATAACCATAGGTAAAAATGGTCTAATTCATATAGTTGGTGAAAAACCTGAATATGAGGAGTTGGTTGCCCAGGCGATAAAGAAGATAGAAAAAGAGGCTCATACTACGGGTTTAACAGATAGAATTATGAAATTTATGAAGAAAGGGAGGGAATTAAGTGTCAGCTGAGTTCGTGAGAGTTGATGGAAGACTTCCAGATCAACTTAGACCCATAAGAATGGTCGTAGGAGTGCTCGACAGGGCTGATGGATCAGCTTACGTTGAACAGGGAAATACGAAAGTTTTGGTGGCGGTTTACGGTCCTAGAGAGCTTCATCCTAGGCATCAGGCGTCACCTGACTCCGCTATGGTTAGATGTCGATACCATATGGCACCATTTTCTACCAAGGAGAGAAAAACACCAGCCCCGTCACGTAGAGAGATAGAGCTTTCTAAGGTTATAAAGGATGCAATATCTCAAGCTATTTTTCTAGAGAACTTCCCCAGAACATCTATAGATATTTTCATAGAGGTTTTAGAAGCAGATGGTGGGACGAGATGTGCCAGTATAAATGCGTGTTCTCTGGCTTTAGCTAATGCTGGTATACCGCTTAGAGATCTCGTTTCATCTGTAGCTGTAGGCAAGTATAAGGGTCACATAATACTGGATTTAAACGATGAAGAGGATGAAGTCGCTGAAGCAGATATGCCCATAGCGATAATGCCAAGTCTCAACAGGATAACGCTTCTACAGGTTAACGGTGTTTTAACAGAGGAGGAGTTTAAACAAGCTTTTAACTTGGCGATTAAAGGCTGTATGGAGATTAATAGAATTCAAAGAGAAACTCTTAGAAGTGTCTATTCATCTATTAAAGGTGAAGAAGATTGAAAACGTTTAAAGTAGTGTCTCAGCTTGTCAGAGCGAGAATGATGGACCTGCTTAGTAAGAACTCCCGAATAGACGGTAGGGGTTTATTGGACTATAGGGAGATCAAGGTTGAAAAAGGTCTCATAGGTAGAGCTGCTGGCTCGGCTCAAGTTTCAATAGGGTCTACAAAGGTTCTTGCTGGGGTTAAAGTCGAATTGGGTGAGCCTTTTCCAGACGCACCTGATAAAGGCGTTTTGACGGTCAATGCAGAGTTAGTCCCGCTTGCATCACCAGCTTTCGAACCGGGTCCACCAGATGAAAATGCAGTAGAACTTGCTAGAATAGTTGATAGGGCTTTAAGAGAAACTGAGGCTATTGATTTAAAAATGCTGTGCATAGAGCCCGGTAAAAAGGTTTTCGTAGTGTTTGTAGATATATATGTCTTAGATTACGATGGCAATTTCATAGACGCTTCTTCACTTGCCTCTATTCTCGCGTTGCTTAATACGAAGATCAGAAGCTTTAGAGTTGAGGAGGGGAAACTTAAATATGAAGATGGTTACATGCCCCTCCCCATAAGGCATACACCAGTCACTGTAACTTTAGCTAAACCCGATAATGGTCCATTTATAGTTGATCCAAATCTCGAAGAAGAACTTAGTTTAGGTAATAGAATATCTATATCCATAGATGAGCTTGGAAGAATCTGCGGTATTCAGAAGCTTGAGGGAAGCTTATCTATAGATGAAGTATTTAAGGCTGTATCTATAGCTAAAAATATTGCTCCAAAACTTATTGAGATCGTGAAACGGGAGGCGGTTTAGGTGTCTGATAGACCTAAAAATGCAGGTACGGGCGCTCTAAAGGCTAAGTATGGTGCTCCAGTTAGAAGTAGATACGCTAGGATTATTCAAATGGCTAAGGGAGTTTATGAGTGCCCTAAGTGTGGTATGCGTAAAGTGAAACGTGTAAGCGTAGGCATATGGCTCTGTTCAAAGTGTGGCTATAAGTTTGCAGGTGGAGCTTATCAACCTACTACTGAGATGGGTAGAGTAGCATTGCGGGTAAAAGGGTAGATTAGGTGTATATTTTGGAGCTTGAGTGCTTCGTTAAGCTTAAGGTGGATTCAAATATTTTAGACCCTATTTTCAAAGCTCTAAAACCAGAAACTACACGTCTAGTATCGAGAAGAGTGTCTGTAACACTTGAGAAGACGGATGGATCGGTAATCTTCAAGTTCAACGCTAAAGACCCTACGGCTTTGAGGGCGGCTTTAAACTCTTACTTGAGATGGTTTTCAGCCGTTGAAAGAAGTTTAAAATCCATAGAGGAGCTTCAATCCCCTGATAAATAGGTGCCTTTTTAAACTCTTACATGAACTTTAAACACTGTAAGCTTAGCGATCCTTCGATGTTCAACTTCATAAGTTGGTTGTTGCTGTTTTTCAAGTAACAGCTCCTCTAAGATAAAACTTTAGAATATGTTTATCTTTAATCATTGAGATATCATGGATAAAGGTTTGCATATAATCGTCTTGATAAAACAAGTACCTGATATTGAGAAAGTCAAGTTTAATGTTGAAGAAGGTAGAATCGATAGAACTTCAGCACCACTAGAGACAAATCCATTTGATTTAAATGCCCTTGAAGCGGCAATTCAACTGAAAGAGCGTATTGGAGGATATGTAACAGTTATAAGTATGGGTCCTCCTCAAGCCGAATCTAGTTTGAGGGATGCTTTAGCTAGGGGAGCAGATAGAGCCATCCTTCTCACGGATAAGCTCTTCGCTGGAGCTGATACACTCGCCACATCCTACACGTTAGCTGCGGCTATAAGGAAGGTCGGCTATTTCGATTTGATAATTTGTGGTGAGAAAACAGTAGATGGAGACACTGGCCAAGTTGGGCCTGAAGTCGCCGAGCATCTCAACATTCCTCACGTTGCCTATGTATGTGAAATCAGGTCAGCTACATTGGACAAACTTCTACTGGTTTCCGATATGGGTGATAGGTATTTGATTGAAGTTAAGCTTCCAGCTCTAATAACTGTGACTAAAGACATAAACACGCCCAGGCTTCCAACTTTGAGGAATGTTCTTAAAGCCAAGAAGGCTACTATTGAGGTTTGGAATGCCAATGACTTGGCAGGCTATGGTGAATTGTGTAGATTTGGACTTCAAGGCTCCATGACTACGGTATTCAGGATAGTCTTTCCCTCTGAGGACACAAGGAAAGGGTTAATCTTCCACGGGGACGATGCTGTTGAAAAACTCGTGAAAGTCTTACGTGAAAGGGGGGTTTTACGTCTTGAATCAACCGATTGAAAACGGCGTAATGGTGTACGCTGAGCAGAAGAAAGGGGTGGTGCATCCAGTTTCACTGGAGCTTTTAGGCAAAGGTAGAGAATTGGCGGATAAACTCAATGTTGAGCTTTGGGGCGTCTTACTTGGCTACAATATTCAAGGTGAAGCTGAAACGCTCATACATTACGGCGCTGACCGTGTTTTCCTATACGACGATCCAACGCTCGAAGAGTTTGACGTAGTCAGGTATAAACATGTGCTTGTTGAACTCGTTAAAGAAGTTAAGCCTCAGCTGATTCTGATGGGCGCAACACCGCTGGGTAGGAGTTTAGCTCCGAGAATTGCGGCGGCGTTGAATACTGGTTTAACTGCAGACTGCATTGATATTCAGATCGATGACAAAGGTGAGATTGTTCAGATAAGACCAGCCTTCACTGGAAACATACTCGCCTACATAAAGACTAGAAGTAAACCTGTTATGGCAACTGTTAGATACCGGGTTATGAAGCCTCTAACAAAGAACCCCTCTAGAAAAGGTGAAATAATTAAGAAACCTACTCCAAAGACTCCGGATACAGGCTTAAAGGTTTTAGGCGAGGTTTCAACGAGACGTGTAAACCTTGCAGAAGCAGACATTATAGTGTCAGGTGGTAGAGGTCTTAAGAGGAAGGAGGATTTAAACATGCTTAAAGAATTAGCTTCCATCTTGGGGGGAGTTTTAGGCGTTAGTAGACCTCTCGTTGACGATGGATGGATATCCAAAGACCATCAAGTTGGCTTCAGTGGAAATACCGTTAAACCTAAACTCTACATCGCATGTGGTATCTCAGGCTCTCCTCAACACATAGCCGGTATGCGTGGCTCTGAGATTATAGTGGCTATAAATATCGATCGATCGGCTCCCATTTTCCGAATAGCCGACTATGGGATAGTAGGTGATTTATACGAGGTTGTACCTAAATTAATCGAGACTTTAAAGAGGTTGAAGAAGCATGAGTAGTTTAAGTTCGAATCTTATTGAGAAGCTTAAGGCGGTTTTAGGGGAAGAATGGGTTATCCAAGGTGAAAATCTTGTAGCTAGCTACGTGTTAGATGAAACTCCCCCTCCAATAAGACCTCAACCTCACCTAGACGTGGTGGTTGTTAAACCAAAGTCTTCGGAAGAAGTCTCTGAAGTTCTTAAGTTGGCAAATGAATATAATACTCCGGTTTTTCCTAGAGGTGGAGGTACAGGTCTAGTTGGAGGGTGCATACCGACGGCCTCTGGAATAGTGCTTTCTCTTGAGAGGATGAATAAGATAGTTATTGATAGGGATAATTTAATGGCTGAAGCTGAGGCGGGTGCGACTTTAAAAGACCTTTTAAATGCTTCAGATGAAGCTGGCTTATTCTTCCCACCTCATCCAGGCGATGAGGGGGCTCAAATTGGCGGTTTAATAGCTTGTAATGCCGGTGGAGCTAGAGCCATCAAAACCGGGGTTATGCGAAACTACATACGCGGTTTAGAAGTCGTTCTACCTACTGGAGAAATTCTAAAGCTTGGCGGTAAACTTTTAAAGAACAACTTTGGCTTCGACATCATGCAACTTATAATCGGAAGCGAAGGTACCTTAGCAGTCATCACTAAGGCTTGGATACGTCTATATCCAAAGCTTCCGGCAACGGCAACGTTGATAATTCCATTTGAATCGAGGGGTTCAGCCGTTAAAGCCGTTCCTAAAATTCTCCATGCAGGTATTTTACCGCTAGCCTTAGAGTATGTTGAAAGAATTCCTATTGAAAGGTCGGCTGAACGTTTAGGTTTAGTGTGGCCCTGTAAAGTCGGTGAAAGCTTCCTCATAGTAATCTTAGCTGAACAGTCTGATGAAGCTTTATACAGTCAATGTGAAAAACTCTTATCGCTTTGCGGAGAATTCGGCTCTCTTGAACCGCTTCTAGCTGAGAGTAGAGAAGAGCAAGAGAAAATTCTGAAGATCCGTAGTGAAATATACTCATCTCTTAAACCCTACATGGTGGATATATTGGATGCTACCGTTCCACCAGCGTCCATAGGCATATTCATGGACGAAGTCGAGAAGATAGCTAAACGCTATAACACGTATCTGCCATCTTATGGGCATGCCGCAGATGGAAACATACACGTTCACATAATGAAAGAGCAAGGTTGGCGTACTGAAGACTACGATAAAGTTAGAGATGAAATATATACAGCCGCTGTAAAACTTGGTGGTACAATAACGGGTGAGCACGGTATTGGAGCGGTTAGAAGGAAAAGCGCTGAGAAGTTTCTAGATCCAACATATGTGAAACTCATGAAGGAGATTAAACGTATATTCGACCCTAAAGGCATACTAAATCCAGGCAAAGTACTGCCATAGGCTTATTCTTGAAAAATTAAAATAAAAGCTCCCTCATAATTACATTAGGGGGTGGGTAAGCCAGTGGGCGGGTTTCCGGACGCTTTATAGCGTCTGGAGGAAACTCCTCCACGCAGGTGGAACCACACCACGGCAACGTGGGGGGCGAGAGCCCCGGCTCCGGCGCAGAAAAGACACTCCCACCTGGTGTATGTGGATGATAGGCGGCTCAACCGTTGACGATACCGGGATGTGGAGATGAAACTGCCGTCCTGTGGGCGTTAAGGCGAAAGAAGCCTATGAACCTCCACCCGAGGCTTCGGTGAGCCGCATTAGTCGAATCCCGCCTAAAACAGAAGGAGGGTTACGGCTGGCATACCCACTCCCTGATGTGGATAATATTTTAACATTGGAATTGTTAAAGGATGGATTAAAACTTGTATGAATGCTCGACCCCTCCCCTAGTTTTCTACATTATATTTTTATGGTGATTTTCCATTTTCTGCCTCGTTTCTAAAACCAAATTTTGAGTTTTTCCATTTATGATAATGCCAGCCTCTATGAGGACCGGTAGTCTTGGGATAATATACAATAATGCATGTACTGCTACAACCTAGGTTGCACGTAGTCAAAAAGAAGAGAATTCAGAGTACTACGTGATGCCTTTCTGCTTCAGATATGCTATTTCAACCTCGTAATACTCCATAAGCTTGTCTAGCGTATGTACATGGGGCTCGAGTGTGCAAAACCCCTCATATCCGTCATCCTTTAAGCGGGTGATTAGTCCTTCTATGTTAACGGCACCATGTGGTAATAGTGGGTAGAATATATAGTTTGATGTGTTCGGCGGAGCGAAGGGTGCACCTTTAGCGTAGTTCGGGTGTACTCCAGGTATGAATCTGCATCCGTTCTTAAGATGGATGTAGGCTATGTAATCTTTAAGTAACTCGTATGTGTATGGGAAGGGTTCGACGTTTGCATGATAGTAGTTGGTTGCGTCGAAGTTTGCTTTAAAGTTGTCGGAGTTTAAAGCCTTAAGTATCTTAAGCATGCCTTCAGGTGTTCCAGAGGCGTCGTGAGCTTCGTTCTCCAAAACAACTGTGACCTCCATCTCCTCCGCGTATTCTACTATGGGTTCCATAACCTTGATGAGAAGCTTAATATCCGCATTATGTCCAAGTGCAAAGTAGTATGCGTAGCAGTTCACGAAAGGTGCATTAAGCTCCTTAGCAACCCTTATTGTCTCCTTCATCGATTCAACGTACCTATCCGGCTGTTCAGCCATCTCTTTCACAAAGGCATCTCCGTTGGTGACACAGGCTACGCCTATATTGTACTCGCTGAGAACCTCCTTCGTTCTCTCTAAATCCTCCTATGAGATTGAATGTCCAGAGTTCGACCCATGAGACTGAGAAGTTCCTGAGTAGTGAAAGTATCTTTCTGAGTGATTTACCAAAACCTCCGAGTTGTTGACCCGATACCGCCAGTTTTATTGCACCCATAATCCGCCACCTGTATCTTAGGCTATGTCTATCACCACCTTAATATAGTCTTGAGGTTTCTTCCAGTTGAGCTTAAGGGCTTCAGCTACTCTGTCCAGCGGGAAGCGGTGGGTGATCATACTTTTAACGTCTAGTCTACCTTCGGATACTCCCTTCACGGCAAGCTTCATCAGCCTCCTCACCCTGGCACGGTCAGGCCAGTTTGATGGAGAACCGAAGTGACCAAGTTTTGTAGCTACTCTGAGGTATGGGATCTTCACATGCTCCGATACGTGGGCGAATATGTAGAATGGGCCTCTAGGCTTCAAAGCCTCCGTACCGGTGAAGATGGCATTGCTCGCTCCAGCCGTGTCAAAGACAAGATCCATCTCACCAAACTCTTTCTTTATCAATCTGCCTAGCTCGTCAGGATCGTGCTCAGATGCGTTGTACGCGGCGTCGGCTCCAACCTTCCTAGCCAATTCTATTCTCGTATATATCTGTGCCAACCACCACATCGGCTCCGAAATTCTTGGCATGTTGTATAATGCTTAGACCTGCCAGTCCGCAACCGAGCACAAGCACCTTGTCGAGAGGTTTCACAGCAGCCCATGCGAAGCATATAGTCGATCCTCCTGCCAGCTCGAGAACAGCACCCTCTTCATCTGAGACGTTCTCGGGGAGCGGTGCTATGGTGGCTATTTGCCGCACGTCTATCTTAACGAATTCTGCAAACCCGTCACACCAACTTCACCCGTATATCCTATCTCCAATCTCCAACCTTCAGTTCCGGGTAGATTTCTTTAACCTTTGAACCCATCTCAACAATCTCCCCGCTGAACTCGTGTCCTAGTATGAAAGGATAGTTTGTAGGCTCCCAACCCCCCTTCATAGGAAGCCGAAGTCCCTGGCTTAACTCATAATCCGGATGTCTACAAAACTCTAAAGTTCTTTCAGCAGCTTTTCTATAGACTTCTTTTGAAAAACTATACTTCCTAATGAAGTCGGCCATTATAGTAGATGTGTCGTTTAATATTTGATCTGTAGTTAACCCTGGACGAATACAATGCAATGGTGTCTTGCGGTACTCTACAATAAAGCCATAAAGTTCCCTCTGCCATGACGAGTACTTTCCATCTACAGGCTACATTCTCGCAATATCGCTGGTATAATGGTGGTAATCAGGTGCTGTATCCATTAGCACTAAGTCGCCATCTTTCATCACACAGTCATCGCGGAAATAATGCGGGTCTCAAATGTTCCTTCCTGAAGCTACAATTGAATGATATCCTTCGCCGAATGCACCATGAGATATGAAGATGTAGTTAGCAACAGCTCTTAAATGATATTCCATCATCCCGGGTTCTATTATACGCATGGCTTCCGTTATAGCCAATGCTGAAAGCTTGCCAGCTTCGCGGAGAAGAAATATTTCTCTCTCGCTTTTAACAAGTCTCAAGGAATCAAGTATGGGTGACAAATCTCTAATTTCAACGCATGGAAAACGGGTGCATAATAGGCTAATAAAGCGTTGCTCTCGCGGTAAGACTCCATCCCATGGATCTAAAGCCACAAGCTTATTATGGTGGAGTATTGTTTCACGGGATCCTCCTCTATTCTCAGCAGGATAATGTGGCACATAAAGAACTCGAACATCCTTAAGGTATTCTGTAAGATCCTCTAAAGGAAGAATTTCATCTATTCCGGTAAATTCCCTTATCAAATCGGCATCCTCAAGAGTCAACATATTCTCTCTATTGGCATTCGTGCTTAGAAAGCGTGGAATAAAAAGCCTAGTGGCGCGATCTCTTCCATCAATTATAAGATAGGAATGTGGAATTTCTACTCCGCAACAATAGTAAAAATTGTTCGATTATCGGAAGGGGAAATGACCTCTAACTTGCTGACTGCCTTGGATGATAGCACAAGCATCTTGGCCTATTGCATTAAGTACTTTATCCCGGCGTCCCTTGAACTCTTCTGGGGGGAACATCTCTGAAACAACCTTGATTTTCGCTCTTAATATCAAAGAGGTTTGACCCGATCATGACATTTCCTCTTACTTAAAGGGAAATATTTTAACTTTGTAGAAATTAGAAAAACAAAACCGGAAAGCAACATCTAGACTTTTCGTAATCCGTTTGAGGGAAGAAGGCCATGCGCTAGTAGTTAGCTCTAAAGGCTGTGGCAAATCTTAACTAATTGAGTTTTTAATGCATACTCCATATAGTGATGTTTGGCTTTTAAACTCTAGAATCTTAAAGTTGAAGCTGGTAACTTTTTCTACAAGTTAAATTGTTGCTAGAATAGTAAACAGTATGTTTAAGACCACGATTATTACTACGAATATTATTGACGATATTATCGCTATGGATAGTGCTCCAATCCATCCGACGTCGAAGATGGCCTTATAAGATGCTAGCCATGTGAGAAAAGCTAGCGTCACTGCTAAAATCGATGCCAATTCACCTAAAAATAAGTGTAGAGTTACAGATGATAGAACCATAACTATCGTAAATACAATAGGCCCTATTATTGTAGCTATCATGGCCTTCCCCATAGAAGCTTTTTTCCCCACTATGATTCTAGCAGCTATATATACTGGTATGGATGCGAACATCCATGCGATAAATAGCATTAATATTAATACCGTTAAAGGTGGAATTGTCCAAACAATAAATGGTGGGGGCATGTAATCGTAACCCCTCCCTCATTACGTTATAATGTGCTTTATTGGCTAGTTGAGGTTTCAGGTTTCTCCTCTTTCTTCAATTCTTGCTCGATTTCCTTTTCAACATCCTCTATGGGTTTTGGAGGTGGGGTTGTTGCTAACGTGTACCCTATCCAAGCCAAAATCGCTAATACTCCTCCAACTGCTATGAAGCCTGTAAGCTTAAGTACGAGCAGTGCGTACTCCGTTAGAAAGACGAGGTACGCGTAGACTACTATACCTAAGACCCCTACTATGAGCAATAACGCGCCTACAGCTTGATCTTTGCTCACGTAAACCACCTGATATTGAAATAATCTCATCCCTAGTTAGATTTAAATTTTCCCTTATGCATACCCAACTGGGAAGGTTATTTGACCAGCATCTTAGCTATAACGTATACAATTAAGCCTACGATGAAAGCCGTAGCCAATGATGTAAGGATTGGCTGTTGAGGGTTAACAGTCATTCCTCCTTCAAAGATTTGACTAGCGCTCTTGTTGCTCACCTCTATGGCCTCAGAAGCCTCTTGAGAAGTAGGTTTTACGCTTCTACCTCCGTTACCTTCGCTAATATGGGTTTGAGGTGGAGCTTGAAGCGTAATTGAAAGCGCTACTGCCAATACAGCTCCCACTAGTATGCTAATAACCGCTTTCTTGATCTGCCTAACCATTCAATAAAAGTATTGCACTACATTAGAAGATAATTCTACTGTTTAGAACGGTCTCCTTCTCCATATTCTAAAGGTTTCATACCAGAAGATGAAAGCCGCTATTGTAGCGACGATTAAAGTCATCAGATTTGTTGTATACAGCATTAGAATCTGATATGCTACTATCGTTGTAAAGAAGCTGGCGTAGAATAAATACCTTGGAAGAGCCAGCCCCATAACGTTTACAAATAGACTCAGAACACCTACATCGACCTTTCTTCTAACAGTATACCTTCCATATGTGTCTTTACCGACTAAACCAAGCGATTCCAATTTATCGAGGTGGTGAAATGCCAAGCTTGGACTTGAAAACCTTAAAGCCCTCTGAACCTCCCTCACGCCAACGCCTCTCCTATTCTTTAAAAGGTACATGTAGACCTGTAACGTTTTACCTTTAAGAGCATATTCAATCTTCTCGATATCAAGTTCTCTAGGCTTTTTAGACAATTTACCTCGTTTAAAGAATCTATTGGATCAAGAATAAATGTTTCTATATTGTGATGTGATCTTCTTTAAGCAATTGACCCTACTTAACACAGTTTGCTACTTTACTCCGTACTTTAAGTACACATACCTTACTATGTTTAAAAGTTCTAGTATAGAACTTCCTCCAGTCTATCATTTTCAAGGGCCTTCCTCAGCTCTAGAGCTATCCGTTTACCAGTAGACATGGGCTCGTTAAATATATATGCCGTGTACGGTGAACCCTGAGGATACAGATTTGTCCCAGCGACTATTCTAGCAGATATCTCAAAAACCGTAAACCCTCTACTGGGATGATATATCGTTTCAAGGCAGAATGGTCCAATAATCCCAGGTGGAAAAAGTCTTTGAGAAGCCAATACCACTCTAGCACCCATCTCAAGGCAATCTTTTAAAAGGCTTTCCCTTAAAATTAAAGGTTGATTGCCCGTAACAGTGTAGTCGAAGAATTCCTTTGGAACATTAGGTAATCCCCTATACGCTTCATCTATAGGCTCTATACGTTTATCCATACTTAGAAGTTCAAGTCTACCTTTTGCCACTCTAAATCCTCCATCCAACATTAGACTGTAGAAGAAGTGGAAGTAGTAGCGTACTCCGGGTATGAATTCTTGTATAGAGGCTTCTTCAATGCTTTTTATAAACCCGCTCCGTAGAGCCCACTCAATCTTATTTTCAAGCTCTTCAGCAGAATCCGCCGTGAAATATCCAGCCCCTCCCTTTGCACCTGGATACTTCACAAACACTTTACAATCGACTTCAGAAGGATCTTTGAATTCTCTTGGTGTTTTTAAACGGGCTTCTCTAAACCATTCTTTCTGCTTGGATCTATCACTCTCCCACTGTAAAACCGTCCTATTGCCGAACATAGGTATGTAAAATTTATCGAGTATGTTGTTTGCTCCAACATACTCGACGAAGGAACCGTGCGGTATTATCACGCAGTTTTCTTTTACAAGCTTATCTTGAATCTCTTTAAAGAGTATGTCTTTAAATTCTCGAACTTCTATGAAGGTGTCTGGTTTAGCAAGGGGGAAAGCTTCATATACGAATCTACGGTCTGCAGTCGTCACCCCGAGAGTTCTAAATCCCAGCTCTTTAGCTCCATGAAAAATCTGAAGTGCTGAGTGAGAGCATATTGTTGAAATGGTAAGCTTACCCTTATCGTACTTTGAAAGCACTCTTCTAATATCTTCCTTAGTTATCATGTCACAACCTCTTTAAGTCTACCCCGTCTATAAGCGTATGAAATTTCCATAATTGTTAAATCTAAAACGCTTTCAACCCTATCAAGTCCAAGCTCTCTTAAAGCTTTAGAGTAACGTATTGAAAGTCTCCTCATTTCAGGTGAAGTTGGTCCTACGCATGGGCTTCCCGGAACTCTAGGGCTTACGTCAAATACGTAGAATTCAAGCCTTTTACTTTCAGGGTCTTCAGGGTCGTATGCTATGGCTCCTTGAAGCGCAAAAGAACCTATGAGTCCAGGAGGATACTCAGACTTACATACTCTGATGAATTTCTCAGCAGCCTTGTAGACAAGTGGCTTCTGAGATTCTCTCATAGTCACTCCGAAGTGGCCGATTTCCTCATTTTTAATAGGGATGTTTAACTCAAGCTGATCTCTTGCGGGCAAGTTTAATATTCCATGCAGATTTACCTGTCTCCTATCGTCGAATCCTAGAAAGTCAAATTCTGGAAAGACGTCTGTTAAAGCCCATGCGTGAAAGTTTGCATTAAACCTTGGACCTAGGACGAATTCTTCTATGATGGATTGTTTAAGGTCTTCTTCCGATATAACATCTTCCCTTATAAGTTTCTCAGCCTTAGCCCAATACTCTTCTGGGGTGTTTGCTGTGAAAAACGCTCTTTCAAGAGGCTTCTTCTTCTGTCTAACCTTTACAATAACAAGTCTATCTATCTCATCTGGACTTGAAAATAGTTTAGGTCTCTTAATTCCAGCCTTCTCTAGAAGCCAGTACTGGTTTTTGGGTAGAAGCCTCTCTTCCGTCTTGAGAAGATATCTATTCCCGTATATTGGAATGTAGAACTTATCTTCTATGTTTCTCCATCCAACATAGACAGTGAAAGACCTATTTGGTATGAAAATTGTATTCAATTCTCGAAGCCTATCTTGAACTTCATCGTCGATTATATCTTCAAACCTATCTAAAAGAATTACTTCATCAAATAGAAACCTGTTATATTTAGCGTAAAGCTCCTCTCTGCCTTTTTGACATACAACCACTGTTTTTAAACCAGCGTATTTAGCCGATACAGCGACTTCTTCGGCTGAGTGGCTTCCAAGTACACCTATACTTGGCTTAACGTATTTTGAAGTCAATTCCTGAATTTCACTCCTTTCAATAGTCATACTGTATCACTTTAAAATCGACCACTCTGATTTAAAAACGCTGAGAACCGCTTAAACTTTTTAATGCGCCTATCATATGTAACTTGAAGCCTATGCGGGTTAGAATGTCTGGTTTCAGCAACCTTTTAACGGTAGATGAGGCATTAGAAAGACTCTTAGAAGTTGTTAAAGACCGTAAGCTTGAAGTTGATGAAGTACCTTTGGAAGACTCCGTTGATAGGGTATGTGCTGAAGATCTACTAGCGCCAGTAGATATTCCTCCGTTTAACAGGTCGGCTGTAGACGGTTATGCCGTCAGATATACGGACGTTTTAAGCGCGTCACCATCCAATCCAGTGGAACTCAAAATCGTAGGCGTCTCAGAGGCGGGTTGCGACTTAGAAACACTTCCGAAAGTCAATTCTGGAGAAGCTGTAGAAATCTACACGGGTGCCCCTCTACCGTTTGGAGCAGACTCCGTAGTTATGGCTGAGTTCTGTAAGAGGGATGGAGATAGGCTATGGGTTTCAAAACCATTAACATATATGCAGAATGTTTCATTAAAGGGGGAGGATTTTAAGGCGGGGGAAATAGTCGTAGCTAGGGGCGTTAAATTGAAGTCTTGGCATATAGGAGCTTTAGCCTCCCTAGGTATAATGACCGTGCCAGTTTACCGTAGACCAGTAGTGTTAATTGCATCAACTGGTTTAGAGCTTAAACAATTAGAGTCTGAAAATCATTCAGGCAAAATATACGATTCAACTAGACCTATGATTAAGGCGCTTCTTAAAAGCGTCAACTGCACGGTTCTAGACCTTGGAATACTCCCCGACGAACCAACGCAGATTATGAAAGCTGTTTCTAAGCACTTAGAATCAGTAGATTTAGCGATAATCATTGGTGGAACAAGCTTAGGCTTGAAGGATGAAACGCCTGAAGCTTTAAACATGCTAGAGGGTTCAAAGCTGATCTTTCATGGGGTTCGTATGAGACCGGGTAAGCCTACGGGTGCTTATGTTGTGAAAGGTAGACCAGTTTTCATGCTTTCAGGGTTCCCAGTCGCCGCCTTCATAGGGTTCAAAGTCTTTGTAGAACCAACCATACATGCTTTGATGAATTCTAAGCCGGATCCACAACCTACCGTTAAAGCGTACATCACTAGAAGGCTGGCTAAGCCTATAGGTGTTAAAGCATACGTTAGGGTTAGAGTCTACCGTGCTCAAGGCAGATTTTATGCCGAACCTCTCAGATTGACCGGATCCGGAATACTTTCAACTCTAACTAGAGGTAACGGTATTCTCGTTTTAGAAGAAGAGGTGGAGGGTGTCGAAGAAGGAGAAGCTGTTGAGGTTTTACTTACACAGGCTTTTGAAGAGGTGGCGTAGGATGGCTAAAGTCTTTCATAGACTTATGAGGGTTGATGAAGCCTTAGAGCTTGTCAAGAAACATTTAAAACCTCTATCCCTCGAGCTGGAGTACGTACCCCTGACTGAGGCTTTAGGTAGAATTCTCGCTGAGTCTATAGTTTCATCCCTAGACTATCCTCCATTCGCCCGGGCGACTGTGGACGGTTATGCCGTTGACAGCACCAGTCTAATGTATGCAGACGAGGAAAATCCTGTTAAACTTAGAGTTCTTGGGGAAGTTAAAGTTGGAGTTTTACCGGAGTTAGAAGTTAGACTAGGTGAGGCCGCGGAGATACATACTGGAGCCCCAATTCCCAAGGGAGCAGACTCTGTTGTGATGTCTGAATACACTAAACGTGTTGGAGACTATGTACTTGTCTATAGACCTACATATCCTGGTGAAAACATCGCCCAAACCGGTGCAGACTTAATGGTTGGTGAGACTATACTTAGGAGAGGTGTAGTTTTAACCTCTAGGGAAATCGGAGCACTTGCCGCCATTGGGTTTAACAAGGTTCCAGTCTACAGAAAGGTTAAAGTCGCTATAATATCAACGGGAAGTGAGGTTCAGCCGCCAGGCTCTATACTAAAACCTGGTAGGATATACGATGTAAATAGCTTTACCATATTTTGCATGCTTAAGGAATTGGGTTGTCAACCCGATATATTGGGAATATATCCCGACGACTTTGAAGTATTGAGTGAGGTCATCGGAAGGGCTCTCGAAAACTATGATGTTGTAATATCATCTGGAAGCACTTCAGCTGGTTTTGGTGATGTAATCTACCGAGTCTTTAATAGTCTAGGTAAACCTGGCGTTTTAGTTCACGGACTTTTAATAAGACCTGGTAAGCCTACGGTTGTAGCAGTAATAAATGGTAAGCTTGCACTCGGGTTGCCAGGTTTCCCTGTTTCAGCGATTATAGCTTTCCAAGTGTTTGCGAGGCCACTTATTGCATATTTAACTGGTTTACCTGTTGAAAGTCCAGTTAGAGTTAAAGCCGTTCTACCGTTTAGAATTAAGACAGGCGGTGGTGTAAAAACAATCATACCTGTAAGTTTAACTTTAAACTCTAACGGATCTTTCTCAGCATATCCGGTTGTTGAGGAGTCTGGAGCTATATGGAGGTTTACTTTGTCTGACGGCTTCATAGAATGTCCTGAGGAGAGGGATTTCCTCGACGAAGACGAGAAGGTATATGTGACGCTTTTCTCCAAAGCCATAAAACCAGCTGACTTAATCTTCATTGGGAGTCACTGTCTAGGTTTAGACGTGCTATTCGATTATCTTAGAGGACGGTTAACTATGAAGGTGGTCAACATAGGCTCACTTGGGGGACTTTTAGCCGTTAAAAGAGGTGAAGCTGATATTGCTGGCATCCACCTCTTAGACCCCGAAACTTTACAGTATAATATTTCTTTTATTGAAAGATATGAGCTAAAGGGTAGAGCGGTGTTGGTTAGAGGTTATGCTAGGATGCAGGGTTTCATAGTTAGACCCGGCAATCCTAAGAAGATAAAAAGCTTTAGAGATTTCTTTAGAGAAGATGTCACAATCATCAATAGGAATAAGGGTTCTGGAACGAGGGTTGTGATAGATGAAGGCTTACGGAAGGCCTCCGAAAGCCTAGGTTTGAAGTTTGAGGAGGCGGTTAAAAAGATTAAAGGCTATACGTTTGAAGCTAAAACGCACTCCGCAGTAGCATCGGCCGTAGCACATGGTAGATGTGACGTGGGTATAGGTATTGAAGCGGTTGCTTACATCTACGGGTTAGACTTTATACCAATAGCTGAAGAATTCTACGACTTCGTAATCTTAAAAGATAGACTTCAAAAGAACTCCGTCAAAATTTTCCTCGAAACCCTCAGCTCTGACGCTTTTAAGAAAGCACTTACAGAGAAACTTAGAGGATATAGGCCTCTCAGAGAAACCGGTAGTATAGTATATGGTTGATTTTAAGTATACATTTACTTCCTCCTCTGCGAATAGCATTCCGTTAAACGTTGTTGCATATTCTAAAATGGCTTCTATATTCTTTTAAAAGCCTCTTTTATACTACTTGCAGTTTTATAATGGTTTTGTCGTTTTATCTGAAACAGATTCCTCTCGAGAAAATGAGTTAAAGCATACTTCAAATAGTCTTCGTCGATCTTTAGTTCACTACTCCAACCTCCTATGGGTGTTACCATGGACTTTTCTATGGCTGTTCATATGGATGTTTAGACTCTCTCCTGGTTTCACCATGATTCCTCCTCCAATCTCTAAAAAGCCCCCGAGCCTTATTCATTCCAAACTCTCTTGGAAGACTCACTAGAATGCTTACTCGATAGTTTATAATGCTTTACGCGGTTGAAAAAATAGTCTGAGAAGAATATAAGCCGCTACTTATCTGCTATCATGAAAAATAGATTATGTTTAAAAGATCGAAAGCTACTTATCAATATCCTATGTGCCTTCTCAAGGTGTACTTGGATGATTGCAGTGGGAGGAAGCTTATAGCCACTGATGTAGCTTTAATTGTACGTGAAGGTGACGGTTTCAGAGTTAAACTTCTAGAGCCTAATAGAGATATTCTGCTTAGAAAGGTTACGCTTCAAATTTTAGATGCATTAAATTCTCTTATCGTATTTAAGTCTTCAGAGCAGCAAACGTTAAACCATTCAATTTTTAAAGAAGCAGTTAACTATTCCTAATGTGGAGATGCCGAAGAGGCGAGAAGAGGAACCAGATCCAAAGCTATCCTACTTAATAACTTTTCTAAAAGTTGTTGAAGAAGGTGGCTTTAGAAAAGCTGCTAGAAAGCTTGGGCTATCTCCTGTAGCAGTTATGAACCAGGTTAAGGCTTTAGAGAGGTACTTTGGTGTAAAACTGTTCAGTTCACGGGAAGGTCTAACTCCTGAAGGTGAAAATATTTATACGGTTATAAAAGAAACTGTAAGCAGGCTATCTCTTATTAGAGGAATAGTTCCCGAGGTGGAGAAAACTGGTAAGATTAAGTTGACCGTTTACACGACTGAAACCCCTATGGAGTACCTCCTCCCATGTTTTCTATTAAGGTTTAAAGAGTTTAACCCCGCTGTTAACCTGCAAATAGAAGTAGGTCTTCTAAGCGACGTAAGGTCAAGCCTTAAGGATGGATTAGCTGATGTAGGACTTTTAATGGTTCCAGAACACTTAAAAGTTTCACTCTCCAACGAATTTGAATTTTTAGAGATTTTGAAAGACAACCTCGTAGCGGCATTCTCTCCCATTCATAGAATGACGAAAGCGAAGCCTATGGACATCCAAACCCTAAGTAGACAACCGTTTATACTTGATAAACCAGGCTCAGATAATAGATTATTCATAGATGAAATGTTCCTCCTCAACCAAATAGACCCATCTACTCTAAACGTCAAACTTACTCTAAGAGGCTCCTCAGCCATAATAACCGCTGTAAGCCAAGGGTTAGGAGTGAGCATACTACCTGAAATGCTTACTAGAAAATGGGTTAAAGCTGGCCTAGTATCAACTAGCCCTCTGAAGTGTAAGGGAGTTGATCTAACACTTCTTCTAATCAAATTGAAGAACTCTTGGACCGACGCGGTGAAATCTCTGTGGAGGTTTACAGAAGGATTCATCGAGATTTATGGAAGCAACCCTCCATGCTTACAGAGATTTACACCGTTATGAAAAACCCTTATAAGGCTAATGGTAGAAACGTCTTAGGTAGACGTATTTCACAGCCCTCCTTAAGAATAAGATAGATGTAACGGCGAGGCTGAAAATCAATGTAGCCAGAGACGTCGTATGCGATATTACATCAGGCTCATATGTTATCCTCACTATACCATTCATGCTCGGTAGCAGTATTTCCATAAATGGGACCCTCACTCCGATGGTCTTTGAAAGATTTGGAGGATAGTACGGGATCACCGTAACGGGCCTCCCATTAACCTTTACACTAAGCTCAGGATAGTAGACCATTCTAACCCTAAGTCTATCATTAACTTTAGCTCCTCTGAATTCTAAAACCACGTTATCCACTGTATAGTTTAGAACTCTTACGGTTGCCGTTGAATTTTCAATGGAGGCTATTGGATTGAAAGTCTTCATTCTAAAGACTTCAAACAGGTCATTGGAAAAGACTTTTAAGTATCCATTTCGATTGAGGGCATTTTTAAGCGAAGGATCTATGACAGCTATATAGGTTATACCTAGCTCCCTAGCCAACACATCCAGCTTTTCCAAGTCATTAGCTAACATATTAGCCCCTATCGATAGGATGCGGTTGCCTTCGGTGTTCGCTATGGGGTCTGTTATATACCTAGTTCCATATATTCCACCTATTGTCGGGACATTTGACATTAAAGATACTAGATAAACGTAGTGGCTTGGAGGATTAACCACTCCCAAAGTATCCTGGATTAAAATATACGTGTTTGATTTACTTGAATGCTGAATCCAATCTATTAACTCATCAACCTTAGCCGATAAGGAATAGTCTATGCTCAGTTGAAATACTACACGGCCGTTTACTGGATAAGCTATATCCGTAGTCTCCAGCTGAGAGCTTAAAGATGCTCCTATGAGTATTAAGGCTGAAATTGAGCATAGCATAATGCTTGCAGTCCTACTGAACTTTTTCATACACGTCTTCTTTAAAATGTACGTCATTCTGGAAAAGCCTATGCTTGCCAACGATATCAGCATATATCTTGCAAGAGCTACACATTTACCAAAGGCAAGCTCTTCATGGAAGGGTATTACCCTTGTTAGATCCACCCATCCTATCCTAAAGCTCTCGTACCCCGCACCTATCCATAAAAGTAGTATCGATGAAATCAATGGATGGTAACATTCGTCTTTATAAACGGTGTAACCCGCCAACAAAAACGGTATGGCTAGAAGAATCGTTGATGGATTAACAGTAACCAATGATGCCGCGAAGATGGAAAAACCCATTATGAGAGAAACAATCCCAAGCTTCTCCTTTAAACCCGTCTTCACAGCTCTAGTATAAACCAATACTCTAATAGGTATGGGTAACAACGCTAGAGGTATTATAAGCCAACTGTATGGTTTAAAAGTCTCCAAGATATCTATAATAGCCCGCTTTCCCACATCCCATTTAATATTCCAAACGAGGTTGTGATACATCCTATTGTATTTCAACATCGGGATTAGCCAGAACGCCGAGAAAGCTAAAGTAAAACAAATGATCAGCGTATAATCTAAAACAGTTCTCCAGAAGATTCTAGCGTTTAAGCTTAAAACTCTCATGGTGATCAAAACAGCTATAGAGATGGCTAGGGAATAGAAGACCATTGGGTGCGTCACCATGGTGGTTGATGAAAAGAATGCCGCCCATATACATGCGACGAGCCACTTCAACCCTAAATCTAAATCCACGGTACGGGTCATTAGAGCTAAAGCTACAAATGAGAAAACTATCCCCATGCTCTGACCCCACATACCCACCTCGTAGATCTGTCTAAGCCCAGCATCAAGCCAAGCGCTCTCTCCCGGGAAAACAGTTACTGCAAGTAGTGTTGCTACTACAGCTCCAGTTCTATCAGCCGTTAAAGCTCTAACGTAAACGTAGATTGATGGTGCATACGACACATATACTATGTTTAACGCAAGCTTGTAAATCGTGTAAAAGTCGGTGAAATTTAGAAGACTATAGGCTAAAAGTGCTACATAACTGTGAGGGCCACAGTAGTAGAACTGGTTAAGGGGCCAACCGTATTGGTTTAGAGGGTCCCAGCCTAGAAGCCTACCTTTAGGTAATAGGTATCTCAAAGTAAACCATGCTTGATTTATGTAGTTTGGGTGATCCCAGCCTATCGGTATACCCGGTCTATAGAAGGTTTTAATGGATAGCGTTGCGTACGCAATTATAGCGGCTAAAGACAGATAATCCCAGTTCTTCCTTAGAAAGTTGCTGAGAACACTCATTTAAGTTCTCTTAACGTGAAGAACCTTATTAAGGCTACAACAGATATAGGAGAGCCAGCACTAGGATAATCCATATGGCGAATACTAGAGTGAACTTCCAATACTTGAACAGTATGCTGGGATTGCTGGCTACAGCCGTATTTCTCCAAATGGTACTCGTATACGATACTATGAGGTACACGGCAAATGGTATGGTTAAAATGAACTTAATTCCATGGACTTGTAGACTGTAAATTGTATAAATTGCAATTACTAGGATTGACGTTGCCGAAAGTCCATATTTGGCATGCATCCTTCCATAGTATTTAAGAGACGTCCTATAATTTTCCGCATAATCTCCAAGCTCAAGTAGTTCTCCTACACGTTTTCCAAGAGATAATAGTAGTGCTAGTGAGAATATACCTATTACGAGCCAAGGTGATACTGGGACGGAGATGGCGTAGGCTCCTACGACCGCTCTTATAACGTAATTTAGAGACACAGAGGTTATATCTATGAGAACATAATTCTTCAGAAGGAAACTGTATAGTTGTGTATTTAAAAACAGTAGAATCATCATCAGTAATACGTTTAGGTTAACGTAATATGCTATGAAGAAGCCGGCAAGCGCAATTAAAGTACTTAATATCGCTGCCCCTCTTACCGAGATAAGATTTGAAGGTAGAGGACGAAGACGTTTACTTGGATGTCGTTTATCCTTCTCCAAATCCCGAATATCGTTAATAATGTAGTTGGCTCCCGATATTAGGCAAGCGGATGTGAAACTTGCCAGTAGAATAGGCCATATCTCTAGTCTGAATAGCGATAGGGAGAAAATAGCAGGTACAATTACGAGGAGATTCTTATACCAGTGATGTGGCCGAATTAACTTGATGAATGCTCTGACCGTTACTAGAAGCTTATTCCCATTCATATCCGCCATCTCTAATATGGATCCCACTCCTTGAGTTGAACATCTCTAGGATATTCACCATAGGGATATTTAAGCCACAATTTACCCCATCCTGTTTTGAGAAACCTGCTTACGCGTATACGGCCTACAGTCGGATACCATACGTAATCATGGTATATGTGAGATGCTAAAATCGCTAGTTTAAACATGGGCGTGTGGAATAGTAATCTATCCAGTACTGGTTTTCCTCTTAGAAGTTGGTCGAAAAATACTACGGGGCTTCGCTTGACTTTAAACTTGAAATCGAACTTTTTTAAGTCTAAGTCTCCTATCAAATCTATCTGATCGACATCGGCACATCCCAATCCTCTTTCATGAGCAATACGCAAGTATTTTATATTCATCGGGTCAAACCCCATCGTCTTAGCCGCAATGGAATCTACAGCCACTTGGTCCGCTCCGGCTCTACTTGCTGTTAAACAAGACTACAGCGGCATGGCTTGGAGGAGATTGCTAGCTTTGGCTAAAGCCTTGGGTTTTACCCGTGTTGGAGCGCTTAAATCCAGTTTTGAAGAAGAGACGGAACTTGACTTATTCACAGAGCAGGCTGTAATGCCTATAATACTCTCAACTTTTATGAAGGCGTATGAAATACTCTCCAAGGCTGGCTACAGCCCAGAAGCAATAATACTCGAACTTCTAGCATCCGGTGAGTTCATAGAAGTTTTCAGACAAGTATGCAAGCTTGGGCTTATAGGTCAACTCCCACTACACTCAAGGACAAGCCAGTACGGTCAATTATCGAGAATACAGAGACTCATAGACCTTATAGAGAAACCCATGATGTTAAGTCTTGAGGAGATAAGGTCCGGGCGCTTCTCAACGGAGCTAATATTAGAGCAGAAAAGCGGATACGTTAAATTCCGTAAACTCATGGAGGAGGTTGCTAACCACCCATTACGTCAGGCTGAAATAGCCGTTAAAAATAAGGTTAAAATTCCATATGAAATACTATAGAATGGAAATTGAATAATCTACCATTATCATCTATGATGTTTTAATAAGCGTCTCCATTAGATAACATGCTTTGTGATTTCTAACGAGCGGGAATTATATTTGAGGGTGAAATTCCCCCGTACTTTTCATCCCATCTCTCTATAAGAGAAACTGAGTCCCTCAGATAACCCGCTCCTATGGACTTCAACGTAATCTAATGAGTACTATTATACTGATTATGATTGGGTGATGGACGCTCCAATCGCCAGTATTTGACTCAACCTTAGAAGTCTAATTAGATATGTTGAAATTGCACCTATTAGATTGCTTGTGATAACGGCTGCTGTTATGGTTAAAGTAAGCCCCATAAATCCGGCGATCAATGCTATTATGCCAAGTATCACAGCTAAGTTTTTAGAACTATCAGTGGAAGTGGGGGGTGGAGTGGCTGTTGTAGGTTCTTCAGGTATTATTAATGCAACGATTATGTATGATAGGATTCCAAAACCCCATACTAGGGAAATAGCTACCCATATAAGCCTCACTACTACCGGGTCTATATTTAGATACTCGCCTAATCCCCCACATACACCGGCTAAAACACGATTCTTCCTAGATCTGTATAGTCTTTTAAATGAAGTAGGTTGTTCCATATCTTTATCTAGTATCCTAACGTAAATTTAAAACTATTTGTGTACTATGTTTTTAACGATACTATTCAGATGAGTGGTTGGGGTTGAAAACTGTGCATAAATGGGGTATTTTCGAAGCCGAATTTAAAAGTAGTGTCAATTATACAGACCCGTTTAAAGACGTAACCCTCAACTGCGTCTTTAAATCTCCGAGTGGTAGGGAGGTTGTAGTTGACGGGTTCTGGGATGGCGGCTCTAATTGGCGTGTTCGATTCATGCCTGATGAATTAGGCACTTGGAATTATAGGACCCTCTGCTCCAATAGGGGAGATGAGGGGCTTCACGATCAGACAGGCTTCTTTGAATGCATACCATATGAAGGTGAAAATCCCCTCTATATTCATGGTGCTTTAAAACTATCAGACAATCGTAGGTATCTGATTCACGCCGATGGTACTCCCTTCTTCTGGCTCGCTGACACTGCATGGAATGGTATAATCAGGTCTACCGTCGTCGAGTGGGCTGAATACCTTAAAATCAGAAGGGAGCAGGGTTTTACAGCTGTTCAGTTCGTGATGACGCATTGGCGTGGAGGACCATACGATATCGAGCGTGAAACAGCTTATGAAGGTAAAGAGAAGATTATCAAGTTGAACGTTGAATTTTTCAAACGTATTGACGTTAAATTCTCCATGGTTAACGAATACGGTTTAGTAGCCGCTCCCGTACTGCTTTGGGCTATCAAAGATAATATAAGTCCAGGGGCTAACCTCACGGATGAAGACGCTACTTTACTGGCGTGTTACTTGGTGGCTAGATATGGAGCACATATTTTGCTCTGGATATTGGCTGGAGACGGCGATTATAGAAGTGAAAAAGCCGAACGTTGGAAGCGTATTGGAAGGGCGGTCTTCCAAGGTAAACCTAGGCAACTAGTAACTATGCATCCTGCTGGGAAACATTGGCTTTTACCGGAATTTCTGTATGAAGGATGGATGGACGTAGTAGGCTACCAGAGCGGGCATGGAGTCTGTGAAGACGACTTAAAATGGCTTTGCTTCGGCCCACCAAGTAGAGATTGGCGTTTAGAGCCAGTAAGACCATTCATAAACTTGGAGCCAAATTATGAAGACCATCTAGCGTACAGGATATTTAAGCCTATAAATGCTCATATGGTTCGTAGAGCCGTTTACTGGAGCCTTCTATTAGCTCCACCAGCAGGGGTATCGTATGGAACCAACGGAGTCTGGTATTGGGCTAGAAAACCTGAAATCCCAGTTAATCACCCTCATATAGGCGTGGCGAAACCTTGGAGGGAAGCGGTTAGGCTTTCGGGTGCCTGGCATATGGGTCGGCTTAAAAGAATATTTTCAAAAATACCCTGGTGGACCCTTTACCCGGACCCTGAAATACTCCTAGAACAGCCTGGTTTTAAAAACGTAGAAATGTTCGTAGCGGCTTGTCGGAGTAGAAATGGAGAAACAGCCGTAATATACACACCTGAAATGCAACCTCTAAACTTAAACCTCAGTAGCATTAAGAAACCGTTTGAAGCAATATGGGTAAATCCGCGTAGAGAAGAGGAAGTGAAAATAGGAGTATTCATAGACAACAATCTAAACCTAATACCTCCAGAACCTGGCGACTGGCTATTAATAATTAAATCCATAAGCTAAAACTCTCAAGAACCTCTAGCAAGAACACCTTAAAACAAATTCGCAGTTTTGCCCAAGCTTTTAGAATCGGCGTTTATCATGGTACCTGAAGTAAATCCTATAACTACACCCTTCATACCTTTAACCTTGGCATATGCCCACCTATACTTTGGGTATCTGGGGTTAAGCTTGACTTGGCTTTGGGAGTAGTCTGGTGGGGAAAAAGATGACTGAGGGAATGGGAGTACCATTTCCTTGGTAGCGTCTCAATAAACCCTAAAGTATGTGAGGACTTGGATAGAGGCATACTATTCATCGTAGGGTATAGAGATTTACCGCTATCAAAACCTTCATGGAAATATTCTAGAAAATCGAGCAATTTCTTAAATAGAAGGGAAAATGAATATTTCAGAGAGTGAATAGAGAACTTCATCAATGGATGAAGATGATATTGTTGGAAAAGCAACTTAATCCCTATTAAACCGTTTTTAAGCTTATCTGCTCAGCGATTTTCTCGAGAATTTGAGAGACTTTTTCTACTACCTAAGAATTATTGTATGTACCTCTTCAGCTGACGCGGCTTGTGCTTGTACTTCATCTGCAGTTAATAATTTTAGCTTCATATTTCCCGATAATGCTATATAAAGAGAGTCATAGACCGTTACACCCCGTCTGATGGATATTTCAAACGCATCATCAATATAATCCATTTCATCCTCAATCACCACAGCTTTACCTATAACCTCTCTCATGGCTTCAAACATCCTTCTTGCATCTTCAAGAGATATTTCTTTTCTCATTAGTCTTCTCCAGATAACATTAGCAACTTCCTTCACAATATGATCCACAGAAATTGTTCCAGCTCTTAAGAAATCGGCAATTCTCTCCCACCCTTCCTCTTTCAAGATGAATTTCGCTAATGCAGAAGCATCAATGACTATCACGATCCTCCCTCGCAAGCCTCTTAGCAGTTCCACTCTCAGTAAGAGGAACTTTCTCTAAGATTTTAATGGCCCTCTCAACAGCCTTAACTCTCTCAACCTCATTAATTTTGGCGATTATAAACTTTCTAATCTCCTCAGGCCAGTTTACAGTGTCGCTTAACATCTTCATCTTCTCCTTAACCCATTCTGGAACCTTAATGCTTACTACCGCCATAATCATCAACACATATTATGTAGTATACCAATTTAATAAACTTAATGGTAAACCATCAAAATGTTTAGGTGTAACCTAGCTCTTCAATTTATGTTCAGTTTCATCCATGTTGAGGGCTTAGGTAACAATCCTCACCTCCTCCGCTACCACACCTCATCAGAACCCAATAGTTTTTTAGAGACATGTGCTAATTTCACGATGCCGTCGAGTATGCCCCCTCCATCGGGTCATGCATGAATATCAGAGATGACATTATGGCTATTCTTTACTGTGAGAGGCCTGAGTATGCACCTTATAGGGGTGTTGCTAAGATGAGTCCCTTTGCTAAATCAAAGCTTATGAGTATAGGCGTTTTACACGCTTTGACGCCAATCTACAGGCTCAAATATATGAATGTACATGGAGAAGAGAATATTGTTAGAAACATGATTTACAGAACCTACCATACGCCTGTGGGATCCGTGAGGTTAAAGTGAACGGTGGAATTTTCACACTAAGTTGGACCTGCGACATGGCAGAGAACTGCCATAATAGAAGAGTACTTCTAATCCAAGTCTAGGGCGAGAAGCTTGGTTGTAAGAGCTCCAGAAGGTTATCGCCTGTACAACTTACACAACGTCCTCCTCTCTACTACATTCTTAGCCTATAGAGCGACTTACACAGGATTTCCACGATATCGCGATATAGAGTTATGTGCCTTTACCGTCACAGTTTTATGGAGGAAAATTTATAAGAAAGCGATTCTTATATCTATAGAGCTGGAAACTAAGTAGATATCTGAAAAGATAAACTACCCAAGGGAAGCGGGGTGGGGTAGCCAGGTTAACCCGCCGGGCTCATAACCCGGAGATCGGTCGTTCAAATCGACCCCCCGCTACTACCATCAAATTTTTAAACAACCTACCGCTTATAACGGTTAAAATCCATCTACTTTAATTTTAAAAATTGCATTTTATTCTATTAAAATGTAATGAAGGTTTTCATCCATCTTCTGATAAAAAATGGAAAAATTTAAAAAATAAAATCAATCGTCTAAAATACGACTTTCAAAATTACGAAACATATTTGCATAGATGAGTATGACTTCAAAATTATCAACTGCTAATAATTTGGCTTATACCTAGCAGGGATCGGAATATGTGCTCAAATTGTAAAATTTAACTTAACTCCTTACCTTTAAAATGGTTTTTCTCACTTAGAGGGAAAGGCTTTCTTACCTGGAATGGGTTTTATACTTATCTCTACGGTACTCATCTCCTCAGGTTTTATTTCTCCGATTCTTACCGGAAGTATGAAGCGTGGCTCCTCCTTTTCAGCCGTAAGAACTGTTTTTAAAGTCATTTTTAAATCTGAAACTATGAAAGTGGTTTCCCGGTCGACTGTTTTAGCTCTATCGTCAGCCTCTTCAAGAGACTTCTGAATACCGGTTATCAAATCTTTAGGCGCTATCTTTACACCTACTTCTAGAGGTTTCTCAAGCTTAGCTTTCAAATCAGAAATTTCCTTTTGCAGACTTTCAACCCGCATACTCAGCTGTCTGTTGGTTTCCTCAAGACGTTTCACTTCAACCATCAGCCGTTCTCTTTCTTCCTTTAACCTTTCAAGTTCCAATTTGGCCTCGTCAAGTTTCTTGAGATAAGCATCCCTCTCAGCTTTAATTTTCTCTAGCTCTAAATCTTTCTTATCTACGGGAGTTTTTATGGGAACTCTCTCCCCGCTCATGCTTTTTCCTCCAAATACTATGAACCTCCTCCATAATGTTTCATTAAAGGCATTTTTGAGAATTTTATCCTAAGCTCAGAAATCTCTTCATCCTTAAACCCGTATAGGTTAGTGGTGAGAGCATTAGATGTACAGTATGTTAAAGTAGGCTTATCCTGAGAGCTTTCCCTACTCGATAGTAGAAGGCCTCTTAGATGCAGTTCGACTTCTCCAATACTATACCATGCGGGTATCCAAGGAATTTTCGCTCCTCTAACCTCAACCACAATATTCTCCAAGCTATATTCTCTTAGGTACTTTTCCAAAAGTTCATCAGCTTCCATTAAAGCTTCTAAAAAGCTTAAAATAATATCTTTCAATTCAACTCCTACCAACTCAGCCATATTCCAACCTTCCTTCTAAAAAAGGGGAAAGGCTACGATGGTGGAGTTAACGCAGCCTTCGCAAGGTCTAAGATGGGCTGTGGAGGTGGAACTGGTGTGATCTCCGCTCTTAAAAGACTCGATCCATCTACCTTGTAGGAGTAGGTGTTCTGGTATTTAGCGTTCACAGATGCTGAGAAAATTCTGAAGCGTAGTCCAGCTCTTGCCTCTATGCTTGTTGTTCTAGTAACAACCATTGATATCGCCATCTTCACCTCTATAACGGCGTGTGAAAACTGATAGAACGTCGGTAGTATACCGAGACCTATGGCTGGACCTGAATACTCTACAGTTCCTCCGGGGCCTGTAATCTTTATGGGTTCTGCTAAAGGCTCAGTCAATTCTTTAAAGGTCTGTATAGATCCCTCATCTAACGCTCTTTGACCTTGAGCTATAGCAAGAGCCAAGTTTGCAACCATTTCAGGAAATGGAACATTTAACAGCTCCTGTCCTACCGCTACAACAGACATTTTTTGGTCAATTAAATATTATTTTCATTATATTTAAAACTTTCTATTATTCAAATAAAATCTAACTTTAACTTTTCTTTGCTTGTGTTACCATTTTTTAAAAAAAGTAATATTGATGAAAACAGTAATATTTTTCAAAAATTCTTAAAAATATTTCTTCTTTTATAAATTTACCTCTAAATTGTTAATAGATAGAATTCTTAATAGTGTCTCATAAAAACCTTATATAGAATGGATTAAGAAAGTATGAGTTCCTATTGAAGACTTCTTCAGTCGATGGAGAATATTGAAAGGCCGCCGCCGGGATTTGAACCCGGCCTCCAGGCTCCACAGGCCTGTACGCTACCAGGCTACGTTACGGCGGCCAATATTGCTTCTGGATCATTTGTATGCAGTCTTCCTAGTAAATTTTACTCCTCACTGATTTAAAGATTTAAAAACGCAGAGTTTGAACATTTAGCTGTAGGATCATGTTTGAAGTAAATGGGGCTGCTGTATGAGGATTTTGCCAATTTGCAACCCATTCTTATGGGGCATAGGTTGCATCTGGGTTTATTTGTACAGTATTTTAAGCCAAACTCTACGAGTAGTGCATGGAATGTTTTATAGATTTCCACATCTTTCGGTATGCTTTCTTGGATATGTTTCTGCCAATCTGTGTAATTCTTAAGTTGAAGATTGCAGAATCTCCCTAAAATTCTTCTAGCAAACTTTGAAACTGGGATTACAGGTCTGTTAAAGGCGTATAATAGAATAGTGTCAGATGTTTCAGGTCCAATACCATTAATATCGAGTAGTCTCCTCCTTAACAAATAAGTGTCTAACGAATCCAGTCTTACGTTTATAATGAGTTTTGAAACTTCATATAGGGCTTTAAGCTTTCTGCTTGCAAAACCAGCTGGTCTTATGGCATCTTTCAATACGTTAGGGGGTATTTCAATGATTTTAGATGGCTCTAAAATCCCAATCTTCCTTAAATTTTCCACAGCTTTACTGGCGTTATTACGCCAGTTTGCATTTTGAACTAATATTGCACCAACGATTTTTTCAAAAGTGGCGTTCTCAGGTGCCGGCCAATCTAAACCACTCTTCGTACGCCTCCACTCATCTGATGGTATTTCACTCAAGAATTTATCTAAGAGAAGTCTATAAAGTGTAAAGGTGCATGAACCCTCCATTGTAATCAACCTCTAATCTATTAAACCTCCTGTCTTCGTTGAGGTGAAGACTACAACAGCTTAACAGTAACTCCATCCCCATCCTTCAAGTTAAATTTAAGTCTTAAGTTTTCAGCAGCCACTAATTCAATTAAATCTTCTGGGTAGTTTGCAACTTTAGGTATTATCACAACGGCTTTTACAGCATTTCCTATGAGTACTTCAATAGTCAATCCTCTACAGAATCCTTCAGCTGGCTCTATCTCTACTTTAGCCTTTTCCTCAACAAGGCTTCTAACATTTCTTTCAACTTTAAGGTTTAACGTTCCAGGATATGGTGTAAATCCAAACTTCTCCCTTATCTGTGCAACAACCCACGGCAGTGTAACATAGAACTTTCCAAAACCTTGACCACTTACAACTCTTCCTCGGAAGATCATATTCAGCTAAATTTATCTCTACTATACTATAAGAGATTTTTTTAAATGAGATAGTGAAGCCTGTAGTCAATATCACGGCTGACAGCGGTATACCTCTGATAGGTTCAGTGGGGTTTGGGCTCATTGATAGAGGTACTAACGTGATACAAGTTAGACCTACAAGCATATGCCCATTATCCTGCATATTCTGCTCAACAGATGCAGGTCCTAGATCGCATAGGAGAGCTGTTGAATACATGGTTGAGCTGGACTACCTGATCGGGGAATTTAGAAGACTCGTGAAGTTTAAAGGCTGTAGACATATTGAAGCACACATAGATACAGTGGGTGACCCCTTAACCTATCCAAAGCTTCCAGAGCTTTGTCAAGCTTTAAGGGAAACACCTAATGTTGAAGTGGTCTCCCTCCAAACGCATGGATTTCTCTTAACTGAGAAACTCGTAGACGACCTTGAAGCGGCTGGATTGACTAGAATAAATCTCTCAATAGATAGTCTAAATCCGGATAAGGCTAAGATGCTGTCTGGAACTGAAAACTACAATGTAGATAAGATAGTAGAAATGGCTAGGTACATAGCAGGGTCAAAAATAGACCTACTACTGGCACCAGTATGGGTTCCAGGGATTAACGATGAAGACATTGAGAAGATAATTCAGTTGGCGCTTGAAATTAAAGCTGGAAAACGCGCTCCACCGTTAGGTATTCAGAAAATGCTTACGCATAAGCACGGTAGAAAGCCCAAAGGAGTTAAACCCATGAGTTGGAAAGTCTTCTATGAAAAGCTCAGAAGCCTTGAAAACATATATAGAGTTAAGCTTGTGCTAAGTCCAGAAGACTTTGGCATATATAAATGTAGGGGGCTACCCCTAGCCTTCCATAAACTTGAGAAAGTGTGGGTTGACGTCGTCTCCCTAGGTCTATTTAAGGGAGAAAAACTTGGAGTAGCTAGAGGCAGAGTGCTGACGGTTGTAGATGCCGATGAAGCCCCCATAGGTTCCAAGATTAAGGTTAAAGTTTTGCGCGTTAAAGATAATATCTACATGGCTAGGTTTGAACCTTAATAGGCTGAATATGAGGCTATTTGCCGGAAAGTTGAACCCGTTCAAGTTTTACATGGGGGCTATAGGAATTTCCACTGCCGTGTAGGTCTTTTGAAAACCCTGAAACCTTACTCTTCATAAGCTGGTAAAAGTCTCCACCTATAACAGCGCCCTTAACTTTCCCCTCAATAGACCCATTCACTATTAAATATCCATGGGTCACCGTCGCATTTAGATAGCCACTAACGGGATTTGAAAGCCACTCACCTATGGTTTTTAAAACGTAAACACCTTTCGAAGTTTCTTCAACCATTTCATCAAAGTCGTATTCTCCGGGTTTAAGTATGAGGTTGTTTGGGAATGGCCTTGACGATGTAGCTGAAGCTCTATGTGAATTACCTGTACTTTCACGATTCTCTCTATTAGCGGTATAGGTATCATAGAGGTAAGTCTTTAAAACGCCATTCTCAATTACGATGTTTTTCTTTACTGGTATACCTTCGTCATCACACGTTCTACTTCCCATGAACCCTGGGACAGTTCCATCATCGATAAACGTGACGTTTGAAGACATGACTTCGTTTCCAATCTTACCAGCTAGAGGAGACCTATTCATCTGAACAGAGTCTGCTGAAATAGCTGGGGATAGTAGAGTATTGAAGATGGATGCTGCTACGCGCTCGTCGAGGATCAAATCGTATACATCTGTGTCCACGACTTTAGCCCCTATGAACTCGTAGGCTTTAAACCCGACTTCTTGTCCAAATGCGTAAGGTTTAATTTCATCTAGAAGACGAGATTGTTGGAAGTCTGAAAACGTGGCAGATTCATCCCCCTCTCCGGCTTTAGCAGTCGCATAATACACTATAAACGTATCTCTCCTAGATACTTCTTCACCAGATAGGTTTGCTATTGTTCTTTCTAAAACCTCAACGTTTAAAATTCCATGGACTGGTTTAACACCTGGCTTAGATGAGTTAATTCCATCTATGATAGAATTAGCTATTCCCACGGCCTCTTCAGGCGTTAATTGGGCTAAGCGTTTATCATACACCTTATCCACGTTTGTCACTCCCAAACCTTTTGGAGCGGAAACCCAGTAGGGGTCTTCAGGGCTAACCCTAGCAATTTTGACGACGGTATTGACTGCTTCTTCTAACCCCTGTGGGGTTATATCATTGGATAAGTATAAACCTAAACGTTTACCTAGAGCGATTCTGAAGCCTAAAGCACATCCACTTGTATTCTTACAGACCTCTACCTTATCGGTGAAATCTATGGTTAAACGCTCTCTTCGAATGACGGTTAAATCTCCATCTTCAACCCCCATCTTGACAAGCCTATCTAATACTTGCTTCAATTCGAACACTTCAACCACCTCCAACGGTCATACGTCTAACTCTAATATGTGGTCCTCCATTTCCAACTTTAACCGTCTGTGCACTCTTACCACATCCGCCAAACACTGAAGTGCTTACATGTAAATCCGATGATATACAATCGATCTCTCTTAAAACGTCTAATATGAAGCCTGAGATAACAACTCCTTTAACCATTTCAGCCATTTCGCCCTTTCTAATCATGTAAGACGGACCTACGCTAAAGATGAAGGTTCCCATACCGGGGTCAACCTGTCCACCAGTTGCCCCCCTACCCCTAATGTAAATGCCGAATTCAACATCTTCTAAAAGCTCTTCAAACTTCGCATCTCCCGGAAGCATGTAGAAATTCGTCTGCCTAACTATCGGTATGTTTTCAAAATCTTGACACCTACCGTTACCAGTAGGTTCCATAGATAATTCAATGGCGGCTTTACGTGATGTTAAAAATCGTTTTAAAACACCGTTCTCTACAACTACAGTCCTCCCTTTTGGGACGCCTTCATCATCATATGGAATAAAGTATCCCCCATCCACAACTCCCTCATCTACTATGGTCACATAATTCGATGCAACTTTCATGCCTAATTTATTCTTAAGAATAGATCCTCCTGATGATACTAAATCTCCCTCCGAAGCGTGTCCAAGGGCTTCATGTAGTAGAAGCCCAACAACTTCAGGGTCTACAACGACCGTATAGCTTCCAGGCGGAGGCGTCTTGCAGTGTAACGCTTTACAGACTAAGTTTGAAAGGTCAGATGAAAAACCGCTCCAATCGTTTCTCTCAATAAACTCCCAACCCGCAGCCATCGACTTTTGATGCGGCACCCTCTCCATAACACCAGCCTCGTAAGCTACGCTTACGTGGGAGACGCCTGTTGTGAAACACTCAACTTCAACGTCTACACCGCCAATAGACTTTATAATCCTCTTATCGTATAATATCGCCAATCTCGTAGAAGCGGACTTCACTCTTGAATCGTTAAATGCAGTCTTATTAGCATCCAATACCACTTTCACTTTCTCTTCAAAATCGGTTTCTAAAGGGTTTTCCTCAAACTTTGAATACGCTCTACCTCTAACAGCCTTCACTTCTGCCAGTTTAATCTTAGATTGAGGTTGGACGGCTTTAGCTATGGCTAAAGCCTTCTCCAAACACTTATGAATGTTATCTCTATCCATCACGTTCGTGGCCGCAAATCCAAATCCACCATTATACACTAACCTAATGCCTAATCCTTTTATTCTACTTCTAAAAGTCTCCCGTAAATTACGGTTGTCGACTGTGAATACCTCATAGACGTTCTCATGGTATATTAGACTTAAATCCTCTACACCCAGCCTCTCTCCTTCACTAAGAATCCAATCCAGCTCCATACATTTACAGATAATTGTCGAAAGTTGAAGTTAAGTTTTCCTGCAGTCCTAAATATACTTAAATTTCCCCCTACGCTCATTATCTTAACGTGGAGGCTGTTTAAAACGTCAACTATCCTGTTCAATGAGGGCATAGAGGTATCATATGGGGAAACTAGGATTATACTAGACCCATGTGGGTTCAACTTGAGATGCAAACTAGCTCTACTTACGCACGCACATCGGGATCATTCTAAAGGCTTTATGGAATACAATAGCGGGTTTGCCACAAATCAAACTCTAGATCTACTATCGCTTTATACTGGTAGGCGTAAAATGATGAAAAGTGGGAAAATTAGAATTGGTGAAAAATTGAAGGTTGACGATTTAGAAATATCTGTGCACGATGCAGGTCATATACTCGGCTCGGTTATGTTCCACATATCCACGCCTGAGAACACGATTCTATACACGGGCGATTTAAATTGTGTAGAGACTTTGATTTCCAAACCAGCTGAAGAAGTCCCATGTGAGATTCTAATAATAGATTCGACATTTGGATGCCCATACTTCAGATTTCCGAGTAGAGATAAAGTCTACAGCGACATCATCAACTGGGTTATTGACGCTGTTAGATGTGGCTATGTTCCGGTTTTACACGCAGATTCAATAGGGAATTCTCAAGAACTTATAATGCTACTGAATAAGTTTACTAAGATCCCTGTTGTCGTGCATCCTAGAATTTCCGAGGTTAACGAGATCTACAAACAGTATGGTTTTAAACTCGAATATTTAAACCATAAATCTGAAGAAGGGTTTGAAGCCATAAAGTCAAGCTTTTGCGTTTACATAGCCCCAAAAAACGTAAACGTTTCACTCGGTAAACCCATTATCGAAGCTTTAGTCTCGGGATGGGCTTTATCATTTGGTGGCTTCCCATTAAGCGACCATGCAGATTATCCCGGCTTAATAAACTACATAGCTACTGTAAAACCGAAGATCGTCTACACGTATCCGGAAGGCTATTCAAGCCGAGTTTTAGCAAGCAGAGTAAAGAAGATTTTAAACATACCTGCACGTTCAATCGGTGGCGTTAGCTCAGCTCTATAATCTTTCTAGCTATGGCTTCAGCCATCTCAGTCGTTGTGGAGTTTCCGCCGAAGTCATAGGTTCTAACCTTCCCCTCCCTTAATACTTCAAAAACTCCAGCTTCAATTTTCTTAGCCGCTTCTAGGCATACGGTATCGTTATGTTTTGAGCCGAGCCACTCAAGCATCATCTTAGACGCCATTATCATGGCAATTGGGTTGGCCTTATTCATGCCCTTATACTTAGGTGCGGAGCCATGGACTGGTTCAAACATCCCATAGTTGTCACCTATATTTGCTCCAGCTACAAAACCCAACCCCCCTACTAGTTGCGCTGCTTCATCGCTCAATATATCACCAAACATATTCGTAGTAACCAACACGTCGAAGTCTTCCGGCCTCTTTATAAGTTGCATAGCAGCCACATCTACTCTCAACTCCCAAAGTTCAACCTCTGGGAACTCTTGAGCAACCTTAGAAACGGCGTTTTTAAATATTCCATCTGTGATCTTCATGATATTACCCTTATGGACATACGCCAGCTTCTTCCTACGATTCATAGCCAGTTTAAATGCAAACCTTGCTATACGTTCACACGCCTTCCAGGTGATAACTCTCATTGCCACCGCTACTCCAGGTGTGAGTTCAAACTCTATGCCTGAGTATAAGTCTTCAGTATTTTCTCTTACTATAATAAGGTCTATATTTGGTTTGAGACTTGGAACATTCGGCAGAGACTTACAAGGTCTAACGTTAGCGTAAAGGTCAAACATAACCCTAATCGTTACCGCTACGCTTTTAGGAGAACCCGGCTCTTCCGGTGTTGTAATGGGTCCTTTAAGGCAGGCATCGCTTTCCTTTAAAAGCTCAATACTGTGTTCTGGTAAGTTTGTCCCATATTTAGGTATACATTCTAAACCAGCCTCCACTTCTAAGGTTTGTAACTCTAAGCCTTTAGAAACATCTTGAACGGCTTCTAGGACTTGCATAGCTGCATCTACAACCTCGGGACCAATACCATCACCTTTAATCACAGCAATCTTGTACAGGCCCATTTATCGACGCCTCTAAAAGATATAAGTAATTACGATGATCGTTATGATATTTAACTCTTTATAAGGGTTTTTGAGTTAAGTATGGATGCGTATAGACTCCGTAATTAACCCACCCCCTCAACCTATCAACTTCATTCTTCAAATAGCGGAGTTTGCCCGTCGGGATTCTACATAATCAAACGGCCTTGATAGTAACGTTAAATATCCTCGCTACATTCTCAGACTTCAATAGTTTTCCAGATTCCTTAATTAAAAAGTATAAAAATTGAAACTTAAAATCATCTACATCGGGATCGTTATATATAACTTAGTAGAATAAGTTATCCATGTATTAAGCGATTGACTATTTAAAAAGCTTGGAAGACTTAAAAGGAGGTGAGCTTGTTTGAACGTTGATCGAGAACGTGTATTCATAATGGCGTATGTGATCTACGCGCTCCTATACTTTGCTAGGCTCAACTTTTCAGCATCTCTTCCTCTATTAAACGAAGAGCTTGGCTACTCAAAGTTTACATTAGGTTTAATCGCTGGAGTCTTCTCAACTTCCTATGCTCTAGGACAGTTTATACATGGGCGGCTTGTCGACAAATATGGGCCTAAGAGGATACTTCTCATAGGTCTACTCCTATCGGCGCTTATGAACGCGTTGTTTGGATATGTTAACGCATTAATCCCACTCGTTATCGTATGGGCTGTTAACGGTTATGCACAGTCTGCCGGATGGCCAGCTGTGATCAAGCTGATAAGTAGTAGGTTTAAATCCGAACTTGGAAAGGTAGGTGGATTATTCGGGTCGTGTTTTCTCATAGGGAATATGATGGCTTGGCCTATTCTAGGCTATATAGCGTCAAATTACGGATGGCGTATGGCTTTCATAATACCGTCGATAATATTAGTAGTGCTTACAATTCTACTCTACTTGACGGTTGAAGAGAATGCTCAGAAATCTGAGGGAAGCGGTTCAAACCAGACTTTAAATCTCAAAAAACTTCTTTCATCGAGGAATCTCGTTATCATATCTTCAGCCTACATACTGCTTCAATTTATAAGAAGCGTTTTTACGTTGTGGGCTCCATCATATCTATTCGAAAGATTCGGGTGGTCCTTAGAAGTAGCAGGTTATGTTGCCGCATTTATGCCTTTTGGTGGAATAGTCGGATCAATATTCTCCGGATGGCTTTCAGACCATATAAAGAATCGTGGTAGAAAGTCAGCAATATGCATCTTAACATTGTCTTTAAGCTTTACAATCCTCACATTCCACTACATAGCTGGTCTAGGTTTTGAAGCTGGAGCAGTTTCATTTTTCCTAGTAGGGTTTACACTATATGGTCCACATGTCGTAATATCAACAGTTATACCTATAGAGTTTGGTGAAAATTATGGTGAAGCTAGTGTAGCTGGTTTTATAGATGGAATGGGATACTTAGGTTCGATGTTTGCGGAATCTTCCACCGGGTGGCTTATTGACATACGTGGTTGGAATGGAGCTATGGTGTTCTGTCTTACCAGCTCAATATCCGCAATGCTATTGACGGCCTTCCTATATGAGAGGAAAAAGACTGGTTAGAACGTAGCTTCTGGCTTCAAGTGCTCTTTTAAAGTCCGAAATACTCATTGATGGGCTTCTGGTAAGCTTCAACCCTACCCTCTAAGACATCTCTATAGTTTACTGGCTGACCTAGGTAAGCGGACTCATATATTGCTTCGCATATGGCTTTGGCTTTAAGCCCTTCCTCACCGTCAACTTCAGGTTTTCTCCTATTTTCAACGGCATCTAGGAAATCATAGCATTCTACGAAAACACCATTCATAATACCATGCGGAAAAAGTCTCCTCCTCCTTTCACTATCTAATGATTCTAGAAACTCCCTTTCGAGCGTTCGCATGGAGTATGTGACCTTCTTAAGCCCATCCTGAATTATGACTTCAGCGTTATCGAAGGGCCCGTGGAAGACATCACCGTGATCAAGCAGGCATCCTTTACTGCCATAGTGTACGACGTTCGTATAACTGTATCCCGGAGCAGCTATACTCCAACTCCAAGTGCATATTAAGCCGTTTTTAAAAGTTATCAAAGCTATCCACGTGTCTTCACGCTCATCGTAAACTATTTTATCTCTCTTCTTATGAGGCCATTTCTCAAATTGTGTAACCCTAGCGTATACGGTTTCAGGGTCTCCGTAAAGATATCTCAGCATATCGGCAAAGTGTGCTCCACTATCCATAACCATCCCCCCTCCACCGAGCATCTTCTCAATCCTCCAATGCCAAACCCTCTCTTCGGCCGGATTCTCCCAACCGGCGTGTTGAGCGAAGAAGAGTCTAGGCTCGCCCAGCATTTTCCGCTCATTTATAATCCAGTAAGCGGTTCTTTGACTTAACCCCCGTCTGACGTTTTCAGCTACAGCGACAATCCTATTGTTTTTCCTAGCCGCTTCTATTATCGCTTTGCTGGCTTTAACGGTTATTCCAAACGGCTTCTCAACCATAACATCAGCTCCAGCGTTTAAGCAAGCTATCGCGGCTTTATGATGCTCTGAATGGGGTGTACAAATATCTACAGCGTCAAGCGCCTCCTTAGAAAGCATATCTTCAACACTCTTATAGACTCTAGGCTTGAAATTTTGACTTTGAGTTGCAATGTTAGCAAACTTCTCAGCTGAAGCCAGCACAGGATCGCACATCGCCGCGAACTCAAACTTCCCAGGCTCCCTCTGCTTGATAGCGGTATACGCTCTTAAATGCGCTTCAGCCATGCCTCCACATCCAACAATAGCAAGCTTCAAAACCATAACGACCCAACAAAACTCTTCACAAAATTGGCCTAATATAGCTTTCTATAAGACCCTACTTTAAAAAACATGAAAAATAGCCAGTCTTTTTCCGTAGAAGATACATTATACAAAATTACATCCTGGGAGATTAAAGTGAATTTTTAGTTGAAATTGAAGGTTTTCATAGTTGATCATAAAAAATAAGGATGATTGTTTTTGCATTGAAATTTACACAGTTTGTGGGAAGAATGCGAAGAATGATATGGCTGCCGCTAGTACTTCTAATGCTGTTCCCAATATGAAACCTCCTACGAAAGGCACCACTTTCTCCTCGTATAGCTTGCTTCCACCGATTTTCAGCATCAGATATTTTATAATACCATCTACCAATGCTACAAACCATACACCATGAAGCGACCCCTCCCAATCCCAAGCAACTATCGTTACGAGTGGATCCGGTAGCCATAGAATTCTCGTAGTTAAAAACTTCACCACTACCATGAAGATGAAGCCTATGACGACGTATAGACTGGCTTCGCTCATTGGTGCATCAATGGGTCTATTCCAGAGAGACCAATACCACCACCCGTCTTCATCAAGGTCTGCGTTGAGTACAAGGCTTCCTAAGCGTAGGTTTCCACCGTAAACTCCAGGTATAACTACTTGCATTATGTGTGCAAAGAACATGGACGTAAACAGAGACACGGCCAACACTTTAACCACATTTTTAACATTCACTCCTGTTAAACCTGCCATATGGTAACTGCCAACGGTAGTGTAGAATGAACTTCCATATCCAGAAAGGGCTCGATGAGCGATCCAATGTCTATTTAAAGCTGGGGCTAGTGCTAGATCCGTTGAAGTAATTGGAGGGCCGTAACCAGTTGGCCAGACAAGCATTCTAATAAATCCAGGTGTAAAACTATAGCATGGTGAATTTGAAATACTCAATCTACCCCAAACTTGCGTCATGGATACCCATGTTATAATCGCTGTAGCAGTGACAGCGAATGACGTCCAAAGACTCATGCCAGTATATGTAAAGAACAATATAATCAATATGAAGCATAGTATGAAGATGAGCCACGCATATCTATAATGCATCGGCTCCTCCCGCTTCTCCATACTTTTACCAAAGGCTATCTTCAAAGTATTGGCTAAATACTGTCTTTCAAGGAACACTGTTATAACAAATATGCCAATGATGCTTCCCGTGAGTATTCCGTGAAATGCTAACGGTGGGCTATCGTATGGATTTGGAGGACACCAATTTCTTCCACAAAAACCTACGTTAGTTATGCCTGTGTAGAAGCCAGAGTAGTATGCGATGTATACGGCGACTTCAAGCACTACTGTGTAGAATACCATGCTAAACAAGTAGTGAACAGGTACTAGAAGCATTAATGCATATAACGGAGGATGCTTGGCAAACCCTAAGTGCCAAGGCTGGTCGGGTGGAGCAAATTGATGACATCCAGGTCCACGAGTGTTTGTACGCCAGCCGTATACGTCTGGAAACCATGGGAATGTTATTGTGAGAAAAACTATGAACTGGAACGCGAACCCTAGAACCACACCAATTATATACGATTTGGTCGTCTTCTTTTCAGACTGTTCTACAATCTCATAGAC